>SXGR01664604.1_pt1 | contig 18152 bp, 9 predicted proteins | sample 3174711 | NCBI WGS metagenome assembly SXGR01 (sample SAMN11356860, study PRJNA531348) | freshwater metagenome | isolation source: freshwater sample F1-60 | place: China: Fuxian Lake, Yuxi | collected 2017-12-25
ATAGGTGAGATATCTCTACCGGAAAATGAACCTGGATCATCAATTATGCCAGGAAAAGTGAATCCAACACAACCAGAAGCATTAACGATGGTTTGCGCTCAAGTAATTGGTAACGATGTAGCGGCAACTGTTGGTGGATTAAACGGTCATTTCGAATTAAATGTATTTAAACCATTAATCGCAGCTAACGTTTTGCAATCTGCGCGTTTAATTGGAGATGCTTGTGTATCGTTTACAGAGAAATGTAGCGATGGTATTACAGCAAACTTACCAGAAATTAAAAAACATTTAGAGAATTCGTTAATGTTGGTAACAGCATTAAACACGCATATTGGTTACGAAAAAGCGGCTAAAATTGCGAAGACAGCACACAAAGGAAACAAAACCTTGCGTGAAGCAGCAATAGAGTTAGGCTACGTAACTAACGAACAATTTGATCAATGGGTTCGTCCTGAAGATATGATTGGTAGTTTGAAGTAATTTTTAAAAAACACCTGTCAGGTTTTATAAGCGGTTTGCTATAAACCTGACAGGTGTATACAACATAAATACCCAAAGAAATTTTTCTTTGGGTATTTTAATTTATAAGCGGCTTAATCTAATTATATAATTCTGTTTTATATTGTAACAATAAATTACATTTGATCATAAATTAAAACACCATGATAAAACGCAAAATCATCATTGCCTTAAATGCAGCCATTATATTAGCTTCTTGTAATGATAAAAAAACAGAAGTTGTGCAAGAAAAATTAAATTATCCAAAAACAGAAAAAGTTGCACAAGTAGATGATTACTTTGGAACTAAGGTAGAAGACCCATACCGTTGGTTAGAGAACGACACGGCGGAGAACACCAAACATTGGGTGGAAGAACAGTGTAAAGTAACAGATGGTTATTTATCAAAAATTCCGTTCCGCAAGCAATTAGGAAAACGCATTGAAGAGTTAATTAATTTCCCTAAATATAGTTCGCCATTTAAAGTAGGAGAGTTTACTTTCTTTTATAAAAATGATGGTTTGCAAAACCAAAGTGTCTTATATTTTCAAAAAGGAAAAGATGAACCTAAAGTTTTTATTGATCCTAATAAATTATCGGCAGATGGAACCGCAGCGATGAGTTTAATGGGTTTTTCCAACGACAATAAATATGTGGCTTACGCCATCAATCAATCAGGTAGCGATTGGGAAACGGTGTATGTGATGGAAATAGCTACTCAAAAAACCTTAGAAGATAAATTAGAATGGGTAAAGTTTAGTGGAGCTTCATGGAAAGGAAATGGTTTTTATTATAGCCGTTACGATGCCCCTGTTAAAGGAAAAGAATTTTCAAATGTGAACGAATATCACAAAGTGTATTACCATAAATTAGGCGATAATCAATCGAAAGACGAATTGGTATATGAAGACAAACAACACCCCTTATTATATTTAAATGCAGGAGTTACAGAAGATGAACGCTTTTTAATTTTATACACAAGTGCTGGAACGTCTGGCAATGAATTATTCTGCAAAGACTTAAGTGTACCTAATAGTAAATTCACCCTATTATTTAAAGGCTTTGATTATGATTATGGAGTGATTGATAATGTTGGAGATAAATTATTAGTGAAAACAAATGATGGCGCATCGAATCAACATGTAGTTTTAGTTGATCCAAAAAATCCTGCGAAAGCAAATTGGAAAACCATCATTGCTGAAAAGCCAGAGTTTATGGAAAGTGCCTCAACTTGCGGCGGAAAATTATTTGTCAGTTATTTAAAAGACGTAGCTACACATGTATATCAACACGATTTAAACGGAACATTAGAACATGAAATTACATTACCAGGATTAGGAACCGCGGAAGGCTTTGGCGGCAAAGCAAAAGACCAAGAGTTTTATTATACCTATACTTCTTTTGTTTATCCAACGAGTATTTTTAAATACAACATTGCAACTGGTAAATCAGAACTGTTTAGAAAAATTGATGTCAAATTTGATGTGAATCAATATGAATCCAAACAAGTATTTTTTACTTCTAAAGACGGAACTAAAGTACCGATGTTTATTGTGTCGAAAAAAGGGTTGGTATTAGATGGAAACAACCCAACGTTGTTATATGCTTACGGTGGATTTAATGCATCCATGAATCCAAGTTTTAGTGCAGCACGTATTGCATTTTTAGAACAAGGAGGCGTGTTTGTTTTAGCTAATATTAGAGGAGGTGGGGAGTATGGCGAAACGTGGCATAAAGCAGGTATGTTGGAGAAGAAACAAAATGTGTTTGACGATTTTATTGGAGCAGCCGAATATTTAATTAAAGAAAAATACACCTCTTCCGAAAGACTAGCCATTCAAGGCGGTTCAAATGGTGGTTTATTAATTGGTGCTTGTATGACTCAACGCCCCGATTTGTATAAAGTGTGTTTACCACAAGTTGGAGTTTTAGACATGCTACGTTACCATAAATTTACTGTTGGTTGGGGTTGGGCTGTTGAATATGGCTCTAGTGATAGTAGCAGTCAGTTTCAATATTTGTATAAATATTCACCCTTGCATAATGTGAAACCCGTGAGTTACCCAGCAACCATGGTAACAACAGCTGATCATGACGATAGAGTAGTGCCAGCGCATTCATTTAAATTTGCAGCTACATTACAAGAAAAAAACACGGGTACTAATCCTATGTTGATTCGTATTGATAGCAAAGCGGGACACGGAGCAGGAAAACCAACAGCGAAAGTAATCGAAGAACAAGCTGATATTTATTCCTTTATTTTTTATAATATGGGTATAGAGCCTAAGTTTGAAAAGTAAAAGTTTGTCACTTCGAGCTGTCACCCTTAGCGGAGTCGAAGGGCGGGAAGCCAAGGTCTATTCATGTATTTAATAACATTTTTGTAAACCTCAAGGTCGCAATTTGCGACCTTGACTTTTTAAATTATTTCTTCCCAATTTTATAACCAATTTGGGTTCTTGGTTTTACTTTATCTTTCTTATCCAATAATTCATCAAAGTACTGAAAAACCACTTCAATATTTTTGGTATTGTTGTCTGTTTTCTTTCTGAGTTCTTCAATGATAAGTCGGAGTTCTGTGTTGTCTGTTAATGCTTGTCTCATTTGTATAAATACCCGAACAACTTGTATATTAACCTCTATAGCTTTTTCACTATTTATAATGCTTGCTAACATTACAGCGCCGTGTTCGGTAAAAACATAAGGAAGTGTGGGCGAGAATTTTAAACTTGCTAAATGATCAAATTGTACAATGATTTTTTCTTTTTCACTAGTAGTAACTTGAAACATAAAATCTTTTGGAAAGCGACTTATGTTTCTTTTTACTTGTTCATTTAAACGTTTAGTCGTTATCCCATAAAGTTCTGCTAAATCCTTATCTATCATTACTTTATAGTCTCGAATAACAATAATTTTATTGATTATAGCTTCATCTGGAATTTTTACATTCACTTCTTTAGTCATTTCATCGTGTTTTAATAGGTGGTCGCAATTTGCGACCACCTATACAAAAGTAAATTATTTTATAGCAGCTGATAGCTATAAATTGTAGCAAAAATTAAATGGAGGCCTCAAATTGCGACCTCCAATCTAATTTCTAGTAATAATCTTTAAGGTGCCAAATTAGTACCTTAAAGATTTTACTCCTTCACAAATCTTATTTTCTTAGTTGAATCAAAAGAATACAATTCAATAAAATATACACCGCTTTTTAATGATTCAATATTAATAGTGTTGCTTTTATTTCCTGATAAACAAAGGTTTCCAAGCACGTCATAAATTTTGTAAGAAGCGGTTGTATTAGTCTGTAATACGTTTTGCGCAGGATTTGGGTATAATACAATGTTGTGTTGAGAAGATAATTGATTTAAACCTGTTGTACCACAAGGATTGTATTTTCCAATGTTCCAAGTTAGTAAACTATCATTCACCACATCGTGTGCTATTTGTTGTAGGAAGCTTACGTTAATGGAAGAAACACCTGCTGTATAAGTATTACTCAACACACTTTTATGAAATAAGGTTTCGTAAAACACGCAAGCGGTTAAATAAGAGCCTTCTAATACTGGATGACTTTGATCGGAACTATATAACTCTAAACTTGGATTTTGTGCAATGGATTTTCTCCAAGCTTCTCCTGCGGGAGCCATTATGGATTGAGTTGTATCAGCAAATAATTTATAAGAAGCTCTTAATCTGTTTTGCATACCTAAATAAGTGCAAATGGGAGGATATGAGCCACAATTGGACGCGTCGCCATTCTTTCTGCCCCAAGTTTCAAAAAATACAGTTTCGGTGCAAGCATTATTGTTTTTAATTAAGCTATCTAATTTAATAGCATAGGGTAAGGTTTGTGCGGCTACTTGTCCCGGAGAAAAAGAAGGCTCTTGACTTTGTGCTTGCAAAATAACACAATCCCACGCTTGAGCATTTATTTTTGAAAGACTCGTTGCATTATTAAAATGATTATTAAACGTATGGCCTCCAGGACAGTTACTATCAAACACCAACGTATCACCATTGGCCAAGGCAATGTCTTTTATCAATTGCGGCAAATTATTTACGTAGGTATAACTGTTTCCTAAAAATAAAACTTTACGCTTTTGATGTGATTGTGCAAAAGAATGATGGATTAAACCTAAAAAGAAGAGTATAAAAGATAGAGAACGGATCATAACATTATTTTTTTACAAACATCCTAAAAAAACAAACACTTATAGGTGAGATTAAAAAGAATTATAGGATTTCTAAAAATGGTTTAATCTTTAAATAGTACCAAAACCCTTGATTTTATTAATAATCACAAGAGACTACGTGTAAAATCACAAAAACAACCAATGTAGGTAACCACTCATTTGTTGAGTTAATCTATAATTTCAAAGAGTAAAAAATAAGGATTCTTTTACAAACATCGTCAGCTTTATACTAAAATAGTTTCTTATTTTTGTGCCGCAATGTGGTGGAACGGTAAGTTTTGGGGAGAGTTAAAACAAAAGCAAGCAAACCTTAATACAAATGTATTTATTTCGGGTTTGCGCGGGAGTTCTTTTGCCTTTTTGGTAAATGATTTATTTCAAAATACTTCTTCTAATTTTTTTATTGTTTGCAACGACAAAGAAAAGGCGGCTTACATCTTAAATGATTTACAAGCGCTGCTTCCCGAAAAACACATTCATTATTTCCCTGAGAGTTATAAGGTTCCTTACAAAGAAGAAAAAACGAGCAACGCTTCCGTTCAAGAAAGAGCAGAAACACTAAGTCAGTTAAGCAAAGAAAATTACTCGGGCATTGTGGTTACTTATGCAGCAGCCTTGGCTGAGAAAGTAGCGTCTAAAACCAGTTTAAGTAAGAACACCTTAGTCATTAAAAAAGGCGATAAACTCAGCATTGATTTTATTCAAGAATTTTTATTGAGTTATGATTTTGAGTTATGTGATTTTGTGGCGGAACCCGGTCAGTATGCTATTCGTGGTGGAATTGTAGATGTATATTCCTTTGCGCATGAATTACCATATCGAATTGAATTGTTTGGTAACGATGTAGATGCCATTAAAACCTTTGATCCTGCCACTCAGCTATCTAATCATAACTACGATTTTGTAACCATTATTCCCGATATACAATCCAATCAAGTGATTGAAGTTCGTCAGTCTATTTTTGATTACATTTCTGAAGATACGTTCATGTGTTTTGATGATGTGTTATTTTCAAAAGACACAATCGATAAGCTATTTGAAAAAACAGAAAAAGCATTTTCTAATTTATCTGGAACGGTTGAACATTTGCCACCACATGAATTATATATCACAGGCGATGAGTTTATTTCTTTTATCAAACCATTTCATTTAATTGAATATGGTGTTAATAAACACATCGCTTCTCAAGAAGTAGCATTTAATCAAAGCAATCAACCGCAGTTCAATAAAAACTTCGACATGTTGATTAACGATCTGAAAGCTAATAAAGCCAAAGGATACAAGAACTACTTAACAACAGATAACACCAAACAAGCCGAGCGATTACATACCATCTTTAATGATTTATTATCAAAGGAGCATCGCACAGCAGATGGTTTAATTGAGCATGTAAATATTAATATTCACGAAGGCTTTATTGACCATGATTTAAAAGTGGCTTGCTATACCGATCATCAAATTTTTGAACGGTATCATCGTTTTCATTTAAAGGAAACAAAATATAAAACAGCAGAATCGTTAACATTAAAAGAAATTTTATCTCTTAATCCAGGAGACTTTGTGACTCACATCGACCATGGTATTGGACGTTTTGGAGGCTTAGTAAAAATTAATGCTAACGGTAAAGAACAGGAAGCTGTAAAGTTGGTATATAAAGACAATGATTTCTTGTATGTGAGTATTCACAGTTTACACCGCATTAGCAAGTATACAGGTAAAGAAGGAAATGTTCCACGTATAGATAAAATCGGCTCAACAACTTGGAGCACTTTAAAACAAAAAACGAAGAAAAACGTAAAAGAGGTCGCTTACGATTTAATTAAATTATATGCGAAGCGTAAAGCGCAACCCGGACATCGTTATCCTTTAGATAATTATTTGCAACACGAATTAGAAGCATCTTTTATTTATGAAGATACACCAGATCAAATAAAAGTAACAGCGGATGTAAAGCGTGATATGGAAAAACCACACCCAATGGACCGTTTGGTGTGTGGTGATGTTGGTTTCGGCAAAACAGAAATTGCGATTCGTGCAGCGTTTAAAGCGGTGTGTGATAGTAAGCAAGTGGCTATTTTAGTCCCGACAACTATTTTGGCCTATCAGCATTACAAAACATTTAAAGAGCGTTTAAAAGACTTGCCTTGTAATATCAGTTATATCAATCGTTTTCTTAGTGCTAAAGAAGTTAAGGAAATTATAGCTCAAACAACGGAGGGTAAAATTGATATTTTAATTGGTACGCATAAAATTGTTGGTAAGGATATTAAGTTTAAAGATTTAGGATTATTGATCATTGACGAAGAACAAAAATTTGGTGTTGGTATCAAAGATAAACTCAAAACATTTAAAACAACAGTAGATACTTTAACACTCACAGCTACACCAATTCCAAGAACACTGCAATTCAGTTTAATGGGCGCACGCGATTTGTCTGTTATATCAACGCCTCCAGCAAATCGTTATCCAGTACAAACTGAATTAATTTCGTTTAGCGAAGAAGCCATTAGGGATGCTATTTCTTATGAGTTGAGCCGCGGTGGACAAGTATATTTCGTGCACAATAAAGTACAAAGCATACAAGAGGTTGCTGGCATCATTCAACGTTTAGTCCCAGAAGCAAGAGTTGCCGTAGGTCACGGACAAATGGATGGAGACAAACTAGAAGATGTGATGTTGAGTTTTATAGAAGGTGAATTTGATATTTTAGTTGCAACCACGATTATTGAATCTGGATTAGACATTAGTAATGCTAATACAATTATTATTAATGATTCTCAAAATTTTGGATTAAGTGATTTGCACCAAATGCGCGGACGAGTAGGGCGAAGTAACAAAAAAGCATTCTGTTATTTATTAACGCCTCCGTTTATAAATTTAACTTCCGAAGCACGTAAACGTTTAACAGCAATTGTAGAGTTTAGTGATTTAGGAAGCGGCTTTCAAATTGCGATGCGTGATTTGGATATTCGTGGAGCAGGAAATTTATTAGGTGGAGAACAAAGTGGCTTTATTAACGATATGGGTTTTGATACCTATATGAAAATATTAAACGAAGCTATTGAAGAGTTAAAACACGAAGATTGGTATAAAGAGGTGGTGAATGAAGGAGAAGGAGCAAGTGCCGATAAATCTGTTTTCTCTCGTCAGTTTGTAAAAGATACCGTTGTTGATACCGATTTACAATTATTAATTCCTGATACGTACGTCAGTAATTTAACCGAGCGTTTATTATTGTATAGAGAATTAGATAACATTAGTAAAGAAGATGACTTAGCATTATTTCAATCAAAATTGCGAGATCGTTTTGGGCCTTTACCTATTGAGGTTTCCGAATTAATAAATGTTGTGCGGATGCGTTGGGCAGCTATGAAATTAGGTTTCGAAAAAATTACCTTGAAGAATAATAAAATGATTTCTTATTTTTTAAGCAAGCAGGATAGTGATTATTATAATTCACCTATGTTTAAAGCGGTATTATCTTACGCTCAAAAAACGCCTAAACAAACCGCATTAAAAGAACAAAACAGTAAACTGTGGTTAACTATCGAAAACATTAAAAGTGTAGATGAAGCGATTGTGGTGTTTGAAAAAATAACGAGTATGATTGTTAAACCGGCAGAAGTGGAAGATTAATCGAATCGAAATTTTTATTACCTTTATTATAAATAACATCATTATGACAGCAGCATTGAATTTAAAACAAGCCTTATTAATAGCAGTAGTTTCTGCAAGCGTCATTGCTTGTAACAAAAAGGAGGAAACACCAGAACCAGCGCCTGTTGTTGTAACGCCAACAGTAACGTGTTTTAATTCTAACAATAATGGAACATATCACGGTAGTGGCATCACCACTTTGGAACCATATATATCTGGAACTTTAACGGTTACCCGAACAAGTTGTCAAGTAGTTAATTTAAATTTAACCACAGATTCTGCTGGTCAAGTAATCACTCAAGCTTCACAATTAGTTTTAAACTCAAGCGGCGGTTATGATGGTAAGTTACCTAATAGTAATAATATTAATCTCACCTTTGGGAGTTTATTAACTATAAACGCGATTGGTTCATTTACCTTTACAGGAACAAAACAACCATAATAATTTAGGAATTATCATACAACAAAAAGCCCGCTCTATATTTGTAGAGCGGGCTTTTTTATTATAATACATTATTTTAATAATTCGTATGAAATAGTAAGAAAAAAGTTTATGTTTTTAAACATAACAGATAGGTAACAAATATTTAATTTGTTAAATAACTAAATACGTTTACTTTTGCCACTTTTTAACATTTGAGAAAATTAATCTAAGCAAAACAACTTTTAAACCATGAAATTAATTAGTTTACCTAAAACACTTATTGCTTGTTCAATCATTTATACATCAACTGCATTTAGTCAAAGTCCAATAACTGGTGCTGGAACAGCCAACAACATACCTAGATTTACATCAGCATCTGTAATTGGTGTTTCACAAATTACGGATAATGGTACAACGGTTTCACTGGGTACAGCAAGTGTTGCTATTGCGGGAGTTATGACAGCAGGAGACTTAGTTTCAATACAAAAAAGTCAAAATTTGAATACGCAAGTTGGACTTAGAAACTTAACATCTGGAACAGCAGCAGCGGCAACCTATTTTGCAACCTCACTTGGTTCAACAATAAGTATGTCTACTTATAATTTAAATTTTACAGATAATGGAATCTTTCAAAAACGTGCTGGAGTTATAAATGCTACTGGAACAGGGGGAATAAATGTGGGAACAACAGCGGCCGCACAACTATCTTTATGGACGAACAATTTAAAACGATTAACGGTTTCAAGCACGGGAAGTGTTGGTATAGGCACTGCTACGCCAGACAAATGGTTTACGGTAGTTAGTCCGACAGCAAATAATACACAAATTGCTAAGTTTGCAGATGACGCTAGATATATTGGATTGGGTAGAGATGAGGTTGCGGCTTTTACTTTGGCAGGAGCAGTTGCGGATATGTATATGGGAAATAACGGAACCAATACTTATATAAGAGGAAATGTTGGAATAGGAACAAATACGCCAAAAGAACATCTCCAAATTGGAGACCGCATTGTATTTCACGATGGCGGAGCAAAATATTTAGGGTATAATATGTTTTATAACGGAGCAAATAATGAGCGCCTAGTTGCAGATTATTCCTCAGCACTTAGCTTTTATGGAGGTGAGTTTAATTTTCAAACAGCCACCACTGGAGCCGCAGGAACATTGGTAAATACAACGTCAAAATTTATTATTAAAAACACTGGTGAAGTCGGAATAGGGACGTCAACACCTACTAAAACATTAACTGTTATGGGAGATATGTCCATTACTAGTGCTGCTACATATGCATTTGATATTATTGACGCAGCAACTCCAAGTGTTGTTAATTTCAGGGTGCAAAAAGATGGTAAGGTATATGCTCGCGAAGTGAATGTTCAGTTAACACCTTTCCCAGATTATGTTTTTGATAAAGATTATAAATTGGCAACACTTAGTGAAGTAGAAGCATATATAAATGCCAACAAACATTTAAAAGGTTTTGAAGCTGCTAAAGAATACGAATCCAAAGGAATGAATGTTGGTGAAGTAGTAAAATTACAACAAGAAAAAATTGAAGAACTAACACTTTACATCATAGAACAACAAAAGCAATTAGAAGAATTGAAAAAGGATATGAAGTCTTTGAAAAAATAAGTCACACCTTTTTAATTTATCTATTTAATCGCTTTTTATGATATTTACTATAAAAAATAAATTAGTTGTTTGCTTGTTGCTGATTGGCATAAGTAAGACTTTTGCTCAACTAGGCACAACAACAGTTATAGTTACTGCTGCGCCTGCAGCAATTCAAACCTATACCGCTAGAGATTTGGTTCAGCTAAAACCAAATGGAAAACTTGTGGCAAATGCTACCACGCCATCACGCTTGGTAATCGATAAAAATATTATTGCTCCAATAAATATTAACGGCAATCCCTACACTGGATATAATGTTAATAGTGTTTATACCATTGATAAAAATTTACCTGTAGGTACCGTAAGTGGTAATGGTGGCGTAAGTAATGGACAGTCGGGTTACTCTATTCCAATTCCTATTGCGCCAGGTACTGCTGGTATGACACCAAATATTAGTATTAGTTACAACGGTTCTTTATCAAACGGTATTGTTGGCGTAGGTTGGGGTATTAGCGGCATCTCATCTATCTCAAGAGTTCAAAAAGACATTAATCACAATCAATCCATTTCGCCCATTAGCCTTAATTCAAGTGATGGCTTTGCATTAGATGGAAATAGAATCTGGGGAACAAATCTAGATGGAACCTATAGATTAGAAAATGACAATTTCACAGATGTAATTAAAGGAACCAGCTCTTTTACAGTTATTACCAAAGGGGGTATCAGAATGGAATATGGTGTTAATGCAGATTCCAAATTAATGCAAAATGATGCTAGTGCCACCCCAGTCGCAGTTCCTTTAGTGTATTATATTACTAAAGTAATTGATAAAAACGGAAACTATTATACATACCAATACTATAATCCAACTAATGGAGGAGAAGTAGCCATACAAGAAATTAAGTATACTGGTAATGTCGCAGCAGGTGTGCCATTATATAATTCAATTAAATTTTATTATGACCTTAGAGCCGATAAGAATACAGGTTATTTTAAGGGAAATGAATTAAATTCTTCTTTGATTTTAAGAGAAGTGGAGGTGTTTTGTGAAGGACAAAGCATTAAAAGAATGGTTCCTGGTTATGATTATGTAAATGGTAGAACGTATTTATCGAGTATTACAGAATATGGTTTAGATAACTCTCATTTAAATCCTACTGTGTTTGCTTATGAATCGCCAATTGCGTCAACTAACATAAATGTGACTCAAGATGAATTACCAGCAAACGCCGATTATAAAGTAGCGGATTTTAATGGAGACGGCAAATCAGATGTATTGGCATATATATACAGTTCGGTTGATCCAGGGTCAGGTTTAAGGCTTTACTCAACGTGGGAGCTTTATATTAATCAAGATGATGGAACAACTTAGAATCTGGTAGATCAGTATTCAGGAACAGGAACTTTTCAGGCCTATAGTTATTATGGTATACCAAACACCTTTTCACCAGATGCAGAAGGAACCAATTCCATCAATTTAAATGGAGACGATAAAGAAGATGCTTTATTTTTAAAGAGCACGGGTGGATCAACAACGTATACTGTTCAAAACTCAAATGGTAGTGGGTTTACTCCAGGTTGGAGTTTTAGTTTGCCGACAGGCGCTAATATTGTTTTTGCAGATATAGATGGGGATAAAATTCCAGAAGGTATTGCATACCACGCCGCAAATACCACTTTGTATATCGTTAATTTTAGGACAAAAAGAGTACATTTTAGAGGTATTACTGGGTCATTATTTACAGACAAAGATCCTGTTTTTGCTACAGGAAATGTTGTGGCCGCAATGAATATCTTACAGCCAATAGAATATGATGGTGACGGTATCCAAGAACTATTAGTTGAAATAAATAGCAAATGGCGCGTAATTAAAGTGACTAGCTATAATCCAGACCAATTATCAGGCCCCCCCCCTATAACACACCTATTGCTGGTAGTTTTGCTTTTGATGTTTTGGCAACGGATGCTATTTTTGATTTATCTACAAGTGGATGCTATAGTTACGAAAATCATTTCGCTGATTTTAATGGAGATGGTTTAACAGACAATTTAACCGTTGGTACTGATCCTACTCTTGCACTTAATCTTACTCTTCCTGATGGCACTCCTATTTATAGTGCTTGCCCCTCATCTGCACCAGATAATTTTTTTCTACGTTATAATGCTAATAAGTATGATAACTTAACAACATCTTTTTATAAGTATCCAACTACGCCAATGGCTGGGAATATGCCAGGTAGAAATAACATTAACTCTAAATTAATGCTTGCTGATATGAATAATGACGGTAAGACAGATTTAGTTATCCTTGATAGGGATGTAACTAATAACTTAGTAAATGTTTCCGTAGCATATTCTCCAAATTTTTCAACTAAAATATTATTGGGTACGATTGCAAATACAAATTTCCTAGCGGCAATTAATTATAATTACTATACAGCAACACCGTATTCTTCCGATGGCAAGCTAATAGCAGAATTTTGCTTAGGAGATTTTGATGGAGACGGTTTTACGGATGTAATGTTTAAAAATTCAAATTCAAATTTTGCCGGAGAGCGCACTATTGTGTATAATCATCCCCCTGGAACAGAAGGAAGATTAGCGAAAGTGACCAACGGCTTTAATCAATCTATTAAGTTTAATTATAAAACATTGGCTAAGGGAGGTGTATATACTAAAGGTAGCGGAGCAATTTACCCTTTTGTGGATATTCAAAGTCCTATCAAGGTAGTGTCCTCAATGGAGTCACAGGATGCTAATGGAAACTTTTATAGTACGGATTATACTTATCAAGGCGCTAAAATTAGTCAATTTGGACAAGGTTTTTTGGGATATGACAGAGTATCAACTATAAATAATTTGGCACAAACAAAAACCATAGAAGCATATTCTATTGATACCTTGGTTTCCCGTTATCAATATCCAACGGGCATCCAATTTGGTGCAAGGGTGCTTTTTGGAGCATATGCTTACAGAACACATACCCTAACCGAAACATACATGTTATCGGATTTAAACACTACGGTTAACCAAACAATAAATACCTATTCATATACGCACTCAAACGGTCCAACATTAGGCCCTGCGGGCCCTGCTAATAGTATAAATACGGGCATTGGGCATTATATTAAGTTGTTACAAACATTTAATCTGAATAGTATTACGGGAGGATTTTCATTAACAGATTATACCTATGATAGTTATTTGAATGTAACCAATGCTCATACCCAAAGCGCAGGAGGCCTTGTAGTAGATGTTTTAAATACCATAGATGCCCAATTGTATGGGAATAAATATCCAGGACATATTTTTACCACCAAAACAGATGTTACAAGAACAGGACAACCAACCATATCTAAAACTAATGGTTATACCTATTTTAGCACTGGGCTTCTCCACGAAACAGCCGAAAATATATATCAATTTTGCGGTCTTAATACTATATATAGTTATAATAACGCGGTTGGTTTACCAACTTCTATTCAAAAATATAGTGTTGGTGGAACAGGTTACCCACGATATACTTATTTCGACTATGAGCCAAATCGCTATCGATTTGTAACTAAAACCACCAATCATATCAATCATTTTGCGACAGCTGTTTATGATCCGCGTTTTGGATTGCCTATTCAAACTAAAGATATTACAAATTTAACTACTAATTACACTTATGATGCTTATGGTAGAAGCAAATCTGTAACAACGCCTGATAATAATACGGTAAATTATATCACTAAATGGTACAATAATGGAGATGACATCGGTGGAGATCCTTTTGCGGCAGCTAATATTTTAATTACAACACAAGTAAGTGCGCCCAATTCGCCGTTTAGTAGAAGTTTTTACACAGCATCTGGCTTAAACGTAAAAAACGTTAAACAAGGCTTTAATCAAAATTTTATTTCAAACCGCACTATCTTTAATAACAAAGGTCAGGTTTCTGAAGAAAAAGCATCTTATTTAATACCATGTGCGTCACCCTCCAAAGTTTTAACATCAACTTATACCTATAACGACCCTTACTTTAGGCTAACCGATAATACGGTAACAGATGATGGCTCAACCCCTGCACAAACCACTTCCATGTCTTATAGCCAACTATATGGCAATACAACAACAATATTAACAACACCCGACGGAAAAACGAAAACAACCATAACCAATCCTTTAGGTTTAGTAACAAGTGTTCAAGAAAACCCAGGAGGAACTAACTTAACCTATGATTATTACAGTGATGGACAAGTTAAAACAAGTTATTTAGATGGAGTAGTTACTAATAATTATACTTATGATGTTTGTGGTAATATTGCTTCTGAAAACGAACCTAATCATGGCATTACAGCATATGTGGTAGATGGCTTTGGGCAATTAGCATCTACGACTAATGATAGTAAAACCTATAATTATCAATATGATGAATTGGGCAGACCAAAAAACTTTTCAGGGCCCGAAGGCACGTATTTATATACTTATATTACATCAGGTGCTGGTTTAGAAAACATTGAAACAGAAACTGCGCCTAATGGCACCATGAATAAATATTATTATGATGCTTTAAATCGACCAAATAAAGTAGAAGAAGTAGTCGGTTCTACTTATACTACTTTAATGGAGTACGACCAATATAGTAATCCTGTAAAATACACCTATCCAAGTGGTTTTGCCATTAAAATGGCTTATGATAATTTAGGCTATCCAACCACTATACGAAATAACAGTAATAATAATTTAATATGGCAGGCGGATGAAATAAACAATTTTGGCACTCATAATAAATATACACTGGGTAATGGGATACAAACCATCAATACGTATAACAATTTTGGATTGTTAAACCGCTCAGAAGCTGGTAGCGTTTTTGACCATGAATATAATTTTGATATACCAACTGGCAATTTAATGTGGCTAAAAGATAATGTTAAAGACTTACAAGAAACACATCAGTACGATGGCTTTGATAGGCTAACCAACTCTATGGTAACAAATTTAACAGGAATGTTTAATTTACCAGCGCTAGCATTAACCTATGACCCAAATGGTAACATTAAAAGCAAATCAGATTTAGGACAGTATAAATACCTCACACCAAAAATAAACGCCGTTACAAAAGTACAAAACTTAAGCGGTGTTATATCAACCTTACAACAAGATATAACATACACCGCTTTTGAAAAAGCAGAAACCATTATTGAAGGCAGTGCGCAAGCTGTTATAACCTATGGTCCTACTCAAGAGCGTGTAAAAACAGATTTTACAACCTCTGGCGTTGCATCCACTCGTTATTATTTAAGTAATTACGAAAAAGAAGTAACAGCAGGAATGACTCGCGAGGTACATTATATTAATGCACCATCTGGCTTAGCTGCCATGCATGTGATAGAAAATGGCGTGGCTAACACCTATTTTACATATAGCGACCATTTAGGAACGCCAAAAACAATTACAAATGTAAATGGAGGCGTTGTAGCTGAGCAAAGTTTTGATCCCTGGGGTCAACGCCGAAATCCAAACGATTGGACTTACAACTCTGTACCAGCGCCACCCGCTTGGTTATTTAGAGGCTACACGGGGCATGAGCATTTACCGCAGTTTAGTTTAATAAACATGAATGGTAGAATGTACGATCCACAAAATGCACGTATGTTGAGCCCAGATCCTGTTTTACACGATGCCACAAGTTCACAAGCTTACAACAAATACTCTTACTGCATTAATAACCCATTAAAATATACCGACCCAAGCGGCTATGATTTTAGTTTTAGTACCAAAAATTCCGATTGGACCATAAATGCGCCAGGTGGCGGTGGTGGCAGTAGTTCTCAGGCAGCTAATTCGAATGATGTTGATTTAAGTATGAACTTAAATGGCAAAGGATGGTCCGGTTTATCACAACATCAAAGCGCGCCAGGAGGAAGTGGTTTAGGTGCACAATATGGTTCTTACGAGGATCAACAACAAGAACAACTGGATGCTATCCAAAACGGAGAGTTAAGTTTTTTGAAATTACAATACACATCTACAACTAGTCAACCAATGCTTGATTATGGCCCGGTAAGGGATGTAGAGCATTGGCAGACAGTGAGTATGACGGATGCAATTGACATGACTAACGGAGGGGATGATCCAATTGAAACGAAAGCATTATATTTTATGTTTGGTTTTGGTAAAGGAACATACGCAGCAGCAAAGGATGCCGTATTGTTCTCAAAAGGACTAATTACTGGTGAGAGCTGGCCTAAGGTTGGAAATGCTTTTAAGAGTGTTGGAAATGCTTATGTAAATGCAGTTGGCCATGATATGGAATCAATGGATTGGGATAGATGGGGAAATAATTATAACCAAGCAAAAAATTTTATTAATAATGCTACACCTGAACAGATTGGTTTTGGTTTTGGGTATGTAGCAGGATCAGCATTTATGACTAAAGGGGCTGGATCAACTTTAAACCTTGCATATTCTGTAGGAGGATATCGTCTACTTGGCACAAATTTATTTAAAAATCATTCTTATCTAACTAGGTTTTCTAAAGGAGGTTATGGTTATGGCCAATTTGATGTTGCACACAGAGCTAGTAGATTTATGAGAAATGATATACTTTTAAATGGTAAAATGGGGATTAAAAATTTGAATACGATTTACTTTAATTATAATAATGCCGGGCAAAATTTTTCTATAGGAATTAATCCTTGGAAAAGAACAATTATACATGAGGGAATAGGCTTTTTTAAATAGTTTATAATGAAAAACAACAATATTAATATTTTACGATTAAATTATTTTTTAGGGTTAGCAAACATCAGTGATTTAAATCATTGGGCTGAAAATCAAATTACTTATGTGAACATTAATGATAAAATAATGGATTTGTATTTAGTGAAAAACTCGAATGATGCCATATTGCTATTGAATGATTTATCCAAAGAAGAATTTTTAGATTCAGACGATTTAAAAAAATATTTTTATAATTTATTTTTACAAAAACTACATAAAAACAACATCATCGAAATCGAAGAATTATTAGTCTTATTTAAAAATAATTCAAATGGTTTTGTAAAATTTAGTGACGATGAAGATATTTCTTATAGTATTATAAATAATGATATGGATTTAAGAAAGCAGTTTAATATCGGGCAGTTAGAGTTGGAAGATATTAGAAATTTTTTGCAAAATGACACTCAAATTAAATAGTAAACCATCTTCATAGTAGTATGGAACTAAAATTTATACTCAAAAGCGGACAAAAAATATTTTATAATATGAAAACAACACATCAATTAACCTTATTCTTTGCTTTAATCACGAGCCTTAGCTTTTCGCAATCAGTCATAGAATATGGCTACACAAATAGCGGTAATCGTACCCCTCGTAAATTAAGCACTCTACCTTTTAGAGTTGGCAATTTAGATAGTACTAAATCATCACATGTGTTTTCTACCACTTTAATGCAAAACGGTTTAAGTTTTTATCCAAACCCCGCTAACGACAGAGTGGTATTTACCATTAACGATTATACCTATTCTATTAAAAGTAGTATTAGTATTTTAAATGAAATGGGTCAGGAAATTAAATCCATTAATGTTACATCTAGCAAAACGGAAATGGATGTGTCTCAATTACCCGACGGCTTGTATTTTGTTAAAGTGGGTTCGTGGCTTCACGGACTTTCCGAAGCGCGCGGGCGGCTGCCAATCGACTTCGATCGTGTCGGTCGCGATGATGGGCAAGCCGCACGTGCAAAGGATACGCTCGGCGATGTCGGC
>SXGR01145357.1_pt1 | contig 18151 bp, 15 predicted proteins | sample 3174711 | NCBI WGS metagenome assembly SXGR01 (sample SAMN11356860, study PRJNA531348) | freshwater metagenome | isolation source: freshwater sample F1-60 | place: China: Fuxian Lake, Yuxi | collected 2017-12-25
CGAAGATGCCGCAGGCGAAGAAGCCGCGCTGGGTGGTGTACGTCATGCTCTGCGCGGACGGCACGCTGTACACCGGCATCACGACCGATGTCGCGCGCCGGTTGAAGCAACATAACGCTGGCACCGCGTCGAAGTACACGCGTGCGCGCCGCCCAGTGACGCTCGCGTACCGCGAGACCGCGAAGACGCACGGTGACGCACTGCGGCGCGAACTCGCCATCAAGAAGCTGTCGCGTCCCACGAAGGACGCGCTCATCGCGAAGCAGGTGAACCGCCGCAAGCGCGCGTGACCGTTACGCGGGTTTGCCGTTCGCGTTCCACGGGTCGATCTGCTTGAGCTTCTTCACTTCGAGCGCCTGGTAGCAGTCGGGCAGGTCGAACGACCCCAGCACGCCCGGCACGAACGACGACAGCGGCCACGTGTAGGTTTCCGACCGCGCCACGTCGGCGTAGCTCGTCAGCGCGTTCTTCACCGTGACGCGCGTGACCAACTCCGACAGCAGCGCCGCGAAGGTCGCGGGGATTGTGCCCCAACCCTTCGCGACCAGATGAACCTCCTTGTGGCCGATGTCTTTCAGCCAGTCGAGCACTCGCAGCACGTCGAACGTCTTCTGCCCGACGTACGGCTTGGTGAGCATGATGCCGTGGATCGCGTAGAAGTAGTCGTTGCCGTAGGGCACGAGGAACTGGTTTGTGCCGCAGGTGTCGGGCCGCGACTCGCCGATGCCGCGAACGTCGCACGCGTAGAACGCGGTCTTCGGCTCCGCTTTCACCAGTTCCGCGACCAGCGGTTCGTCGCGCAACTCCGCGTCGCTTGAGTGGTGCGAGACGTAGAGGATCGCGGGCTTCTCGTCCTTCGGCGGGCGAGACAGGTGCGCCGCATCGCTCAGCCGGTACACGACCGCGACCGCGGGCTTCTCGGTTTCGATGACGTAAGTGGTCGCGTGTGGCTTCGGGTACTTGCGGTCCGCGCCTGGCCGCAAGATGCGGTAGTCCGGCACGCCGTCGCGCTTCGGCAGTTTCAGCATTTCTTCGACGTGGGACTTGAATGGGTCGGGCGCGAGCGGCACACGCGACGCGGCAAGCCGCTTGGTCGTCTCCGCGGTGAACGAGAACACCGTTCGCGACTTCAGTTCACTCACTTGGCCCTTCGGAGCGCACAGCAGGTCTTCTTCCTTCTCGATGGTGAGCTTCGGTTCGGTCTTCGCGTCAGAAACGCCGGTCGCCCGGTTGAACCACTGGTACATCGCTTCGCGGTTCTCGATGGTGTAGCCGTGCCCGGTCGGGCCGATGTGCAGTTTCACGTTGTCTTCCGCGCCGAGCAGCTTGTAGATGCCCTTGAGGCGCGAGTATGTTTCCTCCGCGCCGCGCGCGTCGAAGTAGTCCTTCTCCTTCGCCATGATGACGACCGGTTTGGGCGCCATACACGCGAGGAAGTCCGCATGATCCAAACCGAGCGCGAGCGCCCGGGGCGGGCACTGCTCGGTGTCTTGCGGAAGTTCATTCTCCAGGTTGCGCCGGAACGTGGTGACGAAGCAACTCGGCGCGGCCATCGTCCAGCGAGATTCGACGCCGCACAGCCACGTGGTCATCGTGCCGCCGCCGCTGTTTCCGGTGATGCCGACGTGCTTCGGGTCCACTTCCGGGCGCGTCAACAGGTAATCGAGCGCGCGGATACCGTCCCACGCCCGCCAGTTTCCGAAGAATTCACCCACCAGGAACTGCTGATTCCCCGCGAGCAGGTGTTCGCCGACACCGACGCCGGGGCGCCCCGGCTTTTCGAGGTGCGCGTACTGGAGTCGCTCGCCTTGACCGATGGGGTCGAAGATGAGCACGACGTAGCCCATCCTGGCGAGACCCTGGCAGAACGACTGGTACGCGGGTTCGGCCTTGCCGTTGTGGGAGTGGCCGCACGACCCCACCACGCCGGGCCGCGGCCCCTTCGCGCCTTTGGGCAGATAGAGATTCGCGGTGACGAAGAACTGCGGGCGACTCTCGAAGATCACCTTCTCGATGGTGTAGGCGTCGCGTTCGAGCTTGCCGGTGACCTTCGCGTTGAGCGGTGTCTTCTCCGGGAACTTGCCGAAGGAGGTAGCGACCTTCTCGCGCACGCCGCGCACATACGCCTCCGCGTCGGCCTTCGTCTTGAGCTTCGCGCGTGCATCCACGCCGATCTTCTCCGCGGCCCTCACCTGATCGACGTACCACTCCTGTACCGCGCGTGGGAAGCGGTTCAGCGGCGCGAGTGCCGGTGCCGCCGGTTGCTTCTCTTGGGCGAAGACGCGAAGGTTGTCGAAGCCGAGGGCGAGCGACGACAGCCCGGCGGCGCCGAAGAAGTGACGGCGGGAGAGTACAGGGGTGGAGAGTGGAGACACGGTTGACCTCGCGCGTGAGGAAAAGTAGCAGCGTGACCACCAACCTACTCGCAACGCGCGATACCCGTCCAGTTGTTACCAGGAATGGTTGAGTGCGCGAGTGCCGGAAACCACTTCGAACGCGGCTGTCATTTCACTTGCCCCGATTCGCCTGTCGGGGCATCATGATGTATCCCCGCCGGTGTCCCGCTTCGCGCTGTTCGTCAGGACGAATGCCATGCTCCGCGTTCTCGGCAACCCGAAGAGGCTCTGCAATGGTGTCACCCGCCGCGACCTACTCACCGCCGGCTCCGCTCTGGGGTTAACCCTGCCCGCGTTCCTGCGCGCCGAGGGCTTGGCGAGCGGGGGGAGTAAGCCCCCGGTTGCGACCCCAACAGCGCACGCCAAAGACAAGCACTTCGGACGCGCGAAGGCGTGCATTCTGCTGTTCCTGTACGGTTCGCCAAGTCAACTCGAACTCGCGGATCAGAAGCCGGACGCACCCGTGGAAATCCGGGGCGAACTGAAGTCGATTCGCTCCACACTGCCGGGTTGCGACGTGTGCGAGCTTTTGCCGCATACGAGCCGCGTGATGCACAACGTCACCGTGGTGCGGTCGGTTACGCACAAGTACCCGCTGCACGGCGTCGCCTACGCGACCACCGCGATCCCCGAGATCGACGCGCCGATCGAACTCAGCCCCCACGACAGCAAGCACTGGCCGTTCATCGGTTCGACGGTCGCGCACCTCGAACAGCGCCACGACCCCGCGACAGCGCGGAAACCGGTCCCGGATAACATCGCGTTACCGTTCCCGTTCAGCAGTCAGCGCACGGGCGAAGTGCAGCGTGCCGGTCCGTACCCGGCGTTTCTGGGCAACCAGTTCTCGCCGCACTTCACGAGCTTCCACGGGAAGGCCACGAAGAAGATCACGAAAACACTCACCGACCGCACGATCGAGTTCGATGAGCCGTACGCGGGCACCTCACCCGATTCGTACTTCGCGCTGGGCGGCGAACCTGCGGCCGACCTCACGCTCGACCGGATGAACACCCGCAAGACGCTTCTCGACCAGTTGGAAGACGCCCGCCGCTCGCGTGACGGCGCCGAGACACGCGATCCGTTCCATGAGATGGCCTATTCGCTCATCGGCTCGCCGCTGGTGCGCCACGCTCTTGACGTGCGTCGCGAACCGGCGAAGAATCGCGAAAACTACGGGCACTTCCTGTTCGGTCAGAGTTGTCTCGCGGCGCGGCGTCTGGTCGAAGCCGGCTCGAAGTTCGTGACGGTGTTCTGGGACGAGTACGGTCTCGCGGGGTCCGGCTGGGACACGCACTGGGAACACTACCCGCGAATGAAGAACGAACTGATGCCGGGCTTCGATCGCGGTTTCTCCGGTCTCATTTCGGACCTCGATCAGCGCGGAATGTTGGATGACACGCTGGTGATGGTGTTGAGCGAACACGGCCGCACGCCGAAGATGAACAGCGCGAAGGGCGGCGGTCGCGATCACTGGTCGCAAGCCTACAGTGTGCTGCTCGCGGGCGGCGGGATCGCGCGCGGCAAAACCATCGGCAAGACGGACAAGATCGGCGGCACCGTGACCGACCGCCCGGTATCGCCGAAGGACTTGCTCGCGACCGCGTACCACCTGCTCGGCTACGACCTCGAAACAACGCTTACGGACAAGACGAATCGCCCGGTATCGCTCGTCCCTGGCGGTCAGGTATTGCGAGATGTGTTGGCGTGAACAGTTGAGCGTTTTACCTCTGGCCGCGTGAAGTAGAAAAACCAACACACGTCCTCTGTCCTCCGTCTCCCACTCACTTCGTTTTCGCTTCGTCCTGGCATATATGGATACCCGGGCGAGGCGTGTCGATGCAGACGTTCCTGTTTTCAGGTTGGCGGACCGAAATGAGCCAGACACGCCTCCCGCCCGAGTGGTTACGAGTTTCCGAGGAGGTGCGTGCGGCACTCGCGTCCGGGCGCCCAGTTGTCGCGCTGGAATCGACGCTCATCGCCCACGGATTGCCGTGGCCGACGAACCTCGAAACCGCTCGCGAGTCGGAAGCCGCGGTGCGAGCCGGCGGTGCGGTCCCCGCTACGATCGCGATCATCAACGCCACGCCGATGGTCGGCCTCACCGATTCGCAGTTGGAAGACCTCGCGCGCCGGCCCAACGTGCGGAAGGCGAGCCGTCGTGACCTCGGCGCGGCGGTCGCGCTGAACTACCACGCGGCAACGACCGTCTCCGCGACGATGGCAATCGCGCACGCGTCGGGCGTTCGCGTCTTCGCGACCGGCGGCCTGGGCGGTGCGCATCGCGGCGAAGAGTCGTTCGACATCTCTGCGGACCTGGCCGAACTCGCACGCACGCCGGTGCTGGTGGTGTGTGCCGGGGCGAAGAGCATCCTTGACCTTCCGCGAACGCTGGAGATTCTCGAAACGCTTGGCGTGCCGATCGTGGGCTACCGCACCGACGCGTTCCCGACCTTCTATGTCCGCGACCACATCCCGCCGCTGCCGATCTCCGCGCGCGTCGATTCGCCCGAAGTCGCGGCGACGTTGTTTGCGGCTCACGTGCGGATGGGTGGGGCCGGTGCGGTGCTGGCGCAACCGTGCCCGGCGGATGTCGCGATCCCCGCTTCCGAGTTCGATGCCTGGCTTCACGAAGCGGAGCGCGAAGCAACTGCCGCGAACGTGACCGGTGCGAAGGTAACGCCGTTCCTGCTGGCGCGGCTCGCGGAGATGAGCAACGGGCGCACGCTGGTGGCGAACCGCGCGCTGATCGTGGCGAACGCCCGGCTCGCGGCCGAAGTCGCGGTGGCGCTACAATGATCTCGTTCCGCTGTTGGTTCTGTAACCGCGTCTACACGAAGCCGGACGAGCAAGCCGGTACGCGCTTCGAGTGCGGGTGCGGTCGGCGGGCGAAGGTGCCGAAGCGCTCCAGCGGATCGAGCAAGACGCGCTCGCTAACAGACTGGCTTCTGGAATCGCTCATCTACGGCGGTGCCGGCGCGCTGATCGGTTTCGGCCTAAGTGTCGCGATCCTGTCGCGTTTGTTCATCTTCCGGCGCCCGGCCGACATCATCGTTGCGGTGACGCTGTTCGGCTTCGCGGTCGGCACGCTCTTCGGCGAGCGCGGCATCAACTGGATCGGTCAGAAACTCCGCGACCGTGAGAACGGGTGAACCCGCTACAATTCCTGTTTCGTTGCACTCGCTCCGCTGCACGTCGCGGCTACGCGAGGGTATCGTGGGAGCCGTTCATGGCCGAGCCGTACAAGATCGTCATCGGGCTGGAAGTTCACGTCCAGTTGCTCACCAGGACCAAGCTGTTCTGCGGGTGCCTCAACAAGTTCGGGGCGAAGCCCAACACACAGACCTGCCCCGTATGCCTCGGGCTTCCCGGTTCGCTGCCAGTCATGAACGAACTCGCGTTCAAACTGGCGCTGCGCGCGGCACTCGCTCTCAACTGCCAAATCGCCGGGTTCACCAAGTGGGACCGCAAGAACTACTACTACCCGGACCTGCCGAAGAACTACCAGATCTCGCAGTACGATCTGCCGTTCAGCCACGACGGGTGGCTCGAAATCAACATCGCGAGCGACACCAAGAAGGACTATGTGGGGAAGAAAGTCGGCATCATCCGGGCGCACCTCGAAGAGGACGCGGGGAAGAACCTGCACGACGAAAGCGGCAAAGGCGCCGACACGCTCGTGGATCTCAACCGCACCGGCACGCCGCTCTTGGAGATCGTGTCGCACCCGGACATGACTTCGCCTGCGGAAGCGATCGCGTACCTCGAAGAGATCCGGCTGATGCTCCGCGAGATCGGCGTTTCCGACTGCGAGATGCAAGAAGGCTCGCTCCGGTGCGACGCGAACGTGAACATCCACGTTCCGGTGATTGGAACGCAGCGCGTGGACACCGGCAAGGACTTCCACGCGACCCCGCTCGTCGAGATCAAGAACTTGAACAGCTTCCGCGCCGTCGGCAAGGCCATCGAGTACGAAGCGAAGCGCCACTACGCCGAGTACCAGCAAGACACGCAAAGCACGTTCCGCTTCGGGAAGATGCTGAAGACGACTGCGGGCTGGGACGACGCGAAGGGGGTGACCGTCGTACAGCGCCACAAGGAAGACGCTGCGGATTACCGGTACTTCCCGGAACCGGATCTCGTGCCGGTCGTGGTGAGCGAGGCGGAGATCGCGGAGGCGCGCACCGCGATGGGCGAGTTGCCGCAGGCGCAGCGCAAGCGGCTCGCCACCCAGTACGGCTTGACCGCCTACGACGCGGAGGTGCTGACCGCGAAGGGCCGCGCGACGGTCGCGTACTTCGAGGTGGTGGCGAAGTCGCTCAACGACGGCAAAGCCGCCGCGAACCGCATGAGCGACCTGATCTATCCGGTGCTGGCGGAACGCAAGGCAGAGATCACCGCGTTCCCGTTCGACGCGGCGAAGTTCGCGGAGTTCATCCGCACCGGCCCGACCAACTCGCAGGACCGTCGCGATGTGTTCAAACTCATGCTCGACGAAGGGCTGGACCTCGCTGCGGCGAAAGCCAAAGCCGGCATCAAGGACTTTGACGAAACGGCGCTGCGTGCGGCGGTGGCCGCGGCGGTCGCGGCCAACCCGAAGGCAGTTGCGGATTTCAGGAGCGGCAAGGACGCGGCGAAGATGTCAATCGTTGGTGCGGTGATGAAGGCGAACAAGGGCGTGCCGAACGAACTGGTCCGGCGTCTCGTGGACGAGGAGTTGGCGCGGGTATAAGTAGTTGCGCCGCTTGTGGCTTCGCGAAGCCGCAAGCGGCGCAACCCACCAACGGGCTTCACTCACTTCGCCTCGAACAACTCAATCTCGAAGATCAGTGTGGAACCGCCGGGGATGCCGGGACGGCCCTTGTCGCCGTAGGCCAGGTCCGACGGAATCTTGAGCCGCCGCACGCCGCCCGGCTTCATGCCGGGGATACCTTCCTGCCAGCCCTTGATGAGCCGGTTCAGCGGGAACGTAGCCTTCTCGCCGCGGTCCAGGCTGCTGTCGAACTTCGTCGCCTTGTCGTCGGTAAGCCAGCCGGTGTAGTGGATGGTCACGGTGGCACCTTCCTTCACCGCTTCGCCCTTGCCTTCCTTCGCGTCCCAGATTTCCACGCCGGACTTGTGTTTCTTCCACTCCTTCGCGTCGAGTTTGGGGCGTTCCGGCTTCTTGTCCTCGCCCGCCGCGAACGGGGCGAATGCGAACGCCGCGGCCACCGCGCAGATCGTCATCAGACGCATCGAAGTTCCTCCTGTGTGGGTAACGCCGGACCAGCGCCGGCTTTTCCAACTTACAGGGGGCAGGGGACCGCGTGCAGCGGGCAGAAGGCGAAAACCCGCCTGGCCCGGTTTTCGCCTTCTGCCCGCTGAAAACTCTAATCCCTTTCTCCTTGCATCTTCAGCGCGGCGCCGGATGATAACCCTCACGGGGCCGGCTCTCGCCCTGGTTCGCCTCCCCATATTTCGGCTCCGCCCAGAGGGTGAGCGGAGCGATTCCAATCGAGGACTGTCATGCGCACCAAGCTGCTCGTGGCCGCGCTGGTACTGGCGTCGGCCGCCGTCGGCCAGGCCGACGATGGCCTGACCAAAGGCACCCCGGAACTGAAGTCGGCTACCGCGCTGGCGTTCGGTCCCAAGGGTGTGCTGTTCGTCGGCGACTCCGCCGGCGCCACGCTGTTCGCCATCGACACCGGCGACACCAAATCGGCCGGCGATAAGCCCCTGAACGTCGACAAACTCGACTCCAAGATCGCGTCCGCGCTGGGCGTCACCGACAAGGACGTGAAGATCAACGACGTGCGTGTGAACCCGGCGTCCGGCAACGTGTACGTGGGCGTCTCCCGCGGCACCGGGGCTGGTACGCCCGCCATTATCAAGGTGGCCCGCGACGGCACCGTCACGGTGTTCGCGCTGAAGGACGTGTCGTTCTCGAAGGTCGCGATCCCGAACCCGGCGACCGGCGGAGCCAAGGGCGGCGCGCCCGAGGTCATCACCCAGATGGCGTTCGTGGACGGCAAGTTGATCGTCGCCGGGATGTCGAGCGAACAGTTCGCCAGCACCCTGCGGGTGATCCCGTTCCCGTTCAAGGAAGCCGACAAGGGGTCCAGCATCGAGATCTACCACGGCGCGCACGGCGCGGTCGAGACGCGGTCGCCGATCCGCACGTTCGTCGCCTACAAGGTCGGCAAGGAAGACAACATCATGGCCGCATACACCTGCACCCCGCTGGTCAAGATCCCGGTCGCGGATCTGAAGGCTGGTACGAAGGTGAAGGGCACGACGATCGCCGAACTGGGTAACGGCAACAAGCCGCTTGACATGATCGTCTACACGAAGGGCGGCAAGGATTACCTGCTGATGGCTAACAGCAAGCACGGCATCTTGAAGATCCCGACCGGCGAGTTCGCGACGGCGACAGCGATCACCGCCAAGACCGGCGTTGCCGGCGTCAAGGCCGAGAGCGTCAAGGAACTGGTCGATGTCGTGCAACTCGACAAGCTCGACGACGGGCACGCGATCCTGCTGCTCAAGAGCGGCGACCTGAAGACCGTGCCGCTTCCGTAAGAGGTTCTCCCAGCACTCCCGACACAGGGCTTCCGCCCTGTGCTACGTCAGACGGCCCCTCCGGGGCGAAGAAAAGAACCTGATGGTCTTCTGTCTTCGCCCCCGGAGGGGCCGTCTGACGTAGCACAGGGCGGAAGCCCTGTGACCAAAGCGACCCTACTTCTTCAACTGCGCATCAATGAACTCGTACGCGGTCTTGCGGGCATCCGCAGGGAAGTCGTGCCCCGCGTCCGGGTAGATCGCCTTCAACTTGTCTTGCGCCTTCAGCGCCTTGTAGGTTGGCTCCGCCGCCGCGATCACATCCCTCACGCCGCTTACTTCAAAGTTGTTGTCCTTGTCCGGCGCGACCGCGAGGAACGCACGCGGCGCGAAGCTGATCACCACGTCCGAGAAGTCGAACGGCATCTTCTTCGGGTCGTTGTTGAACTCGCTCGCGATTCGCGGCATGTACCGATCGCTGGTCCAGCCCTTCAAGTTGCCTTTCATGTACTTCTCGAAGCTGCAAAAGCCGCAGCTCGAAACGATCACCTTGAGCCGCTCGTCGAACGCGGCGGTGTACATGGAGTTGTGCCCGCCGAGCGAGTGCCCGATCACGCCGATGCGCTCGCCGTCAACCTCCGGGAGCGATTGCAGGTAGTCCACCGCACGCATGTTGTTCCAGATTGCTTTCATCGTGCCCGACTGATACAGCCCCGCCTTGAACGCCTCCGGGAAGTCGTACTTGTACTCGCCGAAACTCGGGTAGTCCGGGGCGAGGCACACGTAGCCTCTCTTTACCAGGTGCAGTGCTTGCGCCTTGCTGTCCTGCTTTCCCAACCCGATGGGTTCGTCCTTGCCGATGTTGATCGTCTGGTGGAGGCAGAGCATTGCGGGGGCTTTCTTGTTGCGCGTTGCGGTGTTCGGGACGAGCAGCCACGCGGGGACGCGGTCGCCTTTCTCCACCGCGAACGTGATCTTGAACCGCGAGTAGCCGTCGAACTTCGTCTCCTCGCCGACCATCTTCGCGTCGAGCGACACCTTGCGGTCGTTTCCGGGCAGCGGCCCCATCGCGCGTTCCATTTTCCTGCGTAACGCGGCGCGATCCGGCTCGTCGGCCGCTTCAAGCAGTGTGGGGGCGAGTGTGAGTGAGAGGCAGAGGAGAAAGCGAAAGGTGAGTGCCATTGGTGCCTTTAGCCCTCGGAGAGGGGTGTGAGATGGTAGCCAGGGTTGGAACGCAGCACAACTCCTGGCGGGGCATTGCGGACCAAGCGTTCGTATCAGTTGTTGGTTTTCAGCGACGGTCCGCCAGGGGTTTCGCTCCACCTCTGGCTACCATCCCACGCCCTCTCCGAGGGCTGAAAATCAACAACCACACTACTCTCTTCCCGGTTGTTCGGCGTCGTCGTTTTTCGGTTCACTGCGTGACGGCGAGTACACGCGGTGGGCTTCTTCCGCGAGCGCGAACAGCAGGTGCGGGTTCGGCACGCTGATGACGTCCACAAGCGCCCACGGGAGCCACTTGCCGGTCTGCTTCAGGCAGAGTTTGCCCTGCGCGATGGTGAGTTCCTTCAGTTCGCGCCACGGGAGCAGTTTGCCGTTGTGCCGCAGCCCGGCGAGACCGACTTCGAGTTCGCCGAACGCGAGCCGGTCGCCCGCGAAGAACCGGTTGCGGGCAAGCGGCCAGAGTGCCGCGAACGTCCGCTTCTGGATCCGCTCCACGAGTCGGGCGTAGTCGGTGAGCGCGGAGCCAAAGTGCGCCTCGATGCCGTCCATGCGCACCACCGTTAAGCCTGCGTCCCACAGCTTGAACGTGGGCACGTCCACCGGGAGCCAGCACGCGGTCGGGGCGCCGTTCGCGTCGTAGGCGAACTCCGCGACGGTCGCGCGTTGCACTTTCAGCGTGATGTGTTCGACCTCGGGCCACGGGAACGAGTCCACTTCCCCGCGGCGTAAGCGCAACAGGCCGGTGGGGTAGATAAGGACGTACAGCCCGCGGTTACGGTACATGTGCAAGAGCAGCGACAGTCCGGATAGTGGCAGGAAGACCAGAAGTAGCAGTTCAAAGTGTCCGAACGTGGCGGGGCCATGCACCCACCACAGGTAGTTGGCAACAACGCCGTACAAAAGGAACGCGACGCCGAGCGAGAGTTTGGTGACGAACCGCGCCTGACTGATGCGAAAGAATGCGTCTGGCTCACCGAGTTCGGTGTGCGCTCGCTGAAGGTGGTCGTTGTCCGGCAGGTCCATGCGATACTCGCGGAGGATGAATCCGTGACCCGTATAATACCTCAGCCCGCTGAATTTCGCCAACCCACCGGTGTGGACGCTCCGCTGCGCGTCGCGGCTACACGAAAGGTTTTCCCAATGCTCGTTGTCATGCAGTCGCACGCCGCTCCCGCGCAAATCGACAGAGTGGTGCGGGTGATCGAAGGGCAAGGGATGTCCGCGCACGTGATGCCCGGCGCGACCCGCACCGCGATCGGTATCACCGGCAACACGGGCGCGGTCGATAAGTCGCTGTTCGAGGTACTCGACGGCGTCGAGGAGACGATTCGCGTTACCAAACCTTACAAGCTCGCCAGCCGCGAGATGAAGCGCGACGACACCACCATCGAATTCGCGCAAGGCACCGTCGGGCCGAAGACGTTCACGATGATCGCGGGTCCGTGCTCGGTCGAGTCCGAAACGATGATGATGAAGACCGCGGAACACCTTATCAGTCGCGGGGTGAAGTTCCTGCGGGCCGGTGCGTTCAAGCCGCGAAGCAGTCCGTACAGCTTTCAGGGGCTTGGCCTCGAAGGGCTTCGCATACTGGAGAAGTGTCGTTCGAAGACCGGTATCGGCATCGTCACCGAACTGATGGACACGGAACACGCGAGCGCGGTCGAAGACGCAGCCGACATCATTCAGATCGGCACGCGGAACATGCAGAACTTCTCGCTGTTGAAGCGAGTGGGGAAGTGCCGCAAGCCGGTGCTTCTGAAACGCGGAATGAGCGCGACGCTCGAAGAGTGGCTGATGGCGGCCGAGTACATCATGGCCGGCGGGAACTATCAAGTCATCCTGTGCGAACGCGGCGTGCGGACGTTCTCGGACCACAGCCGCAACACGCTCGACCTGTCGGTGATCCCGCCCGCGAAGGCGCTTTGCCACCTGCCGTTGTTCGTGGACCCGAGCCACGGCACGGGCAAGCGGGCGTACGTCCCCGCGATGTCGCTTGCGTCGCTTGCGGCCGGCGCCGATGGGTTGCTGATCGAAGCGCACCCCGAACCGGACCGCGCCATGTCCGACGGTGCGCAATCGCTCGACTTCGCCGGCCTCGACGCGATACTCGCGCGCCTGAAGTCGCTCGCGCCCGCGTTCGACCGCACGATGTGATCGCCGGAATCAGCCCGTGCGGCCGGCTTGAGAGCCTCAACCACCGCTGCGGGGTAGATGTTCTTCGCGGGCGTGGTCGCCCCTACTTCCGACCCTTCAACTCGAAGTCGAGCGGGTTCGCCCCGCTCTTGAGGACGGCCTTCAACTCGGACTTTGCGTTGTACTTCGCGGGGATGGCCTCCACCGTCTCATCGACCATCGTGCCCGGCGGAGCCGGCGACCCGGCCACGACCTTCTTCCCGGTCTTCTTCTGCGACTTGATCTCCACCCGGTACGACCCTGGCGGAGGGCCGACGCCCTCGATCTTGTACTCACCGTTTGTGATCGTCGCGCCGGCGCCTTGCCCCTTGCTCGTGTCCTCCGGGACGAAGGTGACCGTCCCCGACTCGACCGGTACGCCGTCGAGCGTCACCTTGCCACTCACCGCCACCGCGTCACCGCACCCCGCGGCTGCCAGAACCAGCGCCGCGACCGCGAGGCGCCACACGCCACACATTCGCTTCCCTCCAGAACGGGGTCAGTAGTTGCCGACCACCTGGCCGTCGGCGATCCAGGCCAGCCTCTGCCAGGTGGCCAGCGGGATGGAGTTGTTGACGAACCGCACGCTCCCGTCGCACAGCACCACGTTCACCCCGCCGGTGTGCCGACTGCGGGCTGCGACTGTGTTGTTGCCGCCGAACTCGTTGCCGCCGTCGGCCACGCATGGCAGGTTCTGCCCGGGCTGGTTGTTCGTCCCCTGGCAGAACCCGGGGTAGTCCAGCATGTTGTCGGGCACCGACGTGTTGGGCGTCTGCGCCGCGTACAGGAACTGCCCACCGGCGCGGGTGGTGTACAGCAGCCCGCGGACGTCGCTGTCGCCGGTGCCGGTCAGGTACTCGACCGCCGCGACGGTGTTGCTGGTGCCGTCGGTGATGTCGGAGAACTTGCGGGCCGAAGCCGGGCCCATCGCGAACAGCGCCCTCTGCTCAGGTGGGTAGTTCGAGTTCCAGTTCTCCAGGTCGCGCAGCCCGGAGAACATGCCGTAGTAGTTGGTGGCGAATAGCCGCAGCCCGTCCTGGCCGACGTTCTTCATACGCGACCGGCCGTCGCTCGGGCAGATGAATCCCGGGATCGACTTGTCCCGGACCTCGACCGGCCACGCGGGTGGCGGCGTTGGGCCGTAGTGCGGGTACGGCGGCAGCATCGCATCGCCGCCCAGCGCGGCGTGGTAGTTCTGCTGCTCGAGGGACGGCAGCAGGTAGTGGAGGAAGTATGGCCACTCATTGCCCGCGAACCGCGTCGCGGACAGCGTGCCGGGCGGAAACTTTCCCTTGGTGCTCTCGTGGTTGTGCAGCGCCAGCCCGATCTGTTTGAGGTTGTTCTGGCACTTCATGCGTGCGGCGGCCTCTCGCACTTTCTGCACGGCGGGAAGCAGTAGTCCAATCAGGATCGCAATAATCGCGATCACCACGAGCAACTCGATGAGCGTGAACCCTCTCCGCCAGGTGTGGGCGAGGCTTCGTCGCGGGAACATGGCCGTCTCCGAACCGGGAGAGAATGGGGCGCGAAGAAGTGCAAGGGAGTCAGGAAAGGCCTCTTCACCGCGGAAATGAATGATACCGCGGTGTGGCGGTCGGCACCAACGCTATTCCACAGCGCAAAACAGAACCGGCGGCCTTTCGGTCGCCGGTTCGTGGTCGCGCGTCGCGTCGCGTCTACGCGATCCGGTTGTTACTTCTTCGCGTCGGGCTTCGGCAGGTCGGCCAGTTCCACCGGCACCTGCGCGTAGTGGCTGAACTCCATCGAGAAACTCGCCTGGCCCTTCGTCGCGCTGCGCAGGTCGTTGGTGTACCCGAACAGGTTCGCCAAGGGCACCTTCGCGACGACTTGTGCGATGCCCTTGTCCTCGCTCGTCTCCTCGATCAGCCCACGCTTGCTGCTGATGTTGCCGGAGATCTGGCCCTGGTACTCCTTCGGCGAGATCACCACGATCTTCATGATCGGCTCGCGCAATTCGATGCCGCCCTTCTCTTGGGCCGTGCGGAACGCTTCGCGGGCGCACAGGAAGAACGCGTCCTGCGATGAGTCCACGTCGTGCATCTTCCCGAAGTGCAGCGTGAACTCCAGATCCACGAACGGGAACGGGTACTTGTACCCCTTCTTCGCTTCCTCGCGCAGACCTTCCTCCACGCTTGGGATGTACTCTTTCGAGATCGACCCCTGAGTGATGGCGTTCACGAAGTACACGCTGTTCGGGTCGGGCTTGATCTTCGGGTCGTTGAGTTCCTCGATCTCCTGCACCTTCTCCGCAATCTCCTCGGGCGTGAGCGGCTTGTACTTCACGGAGATCACGGCGAACTTACCGCGACCGCCGGTCTGCTTCTGGAACTTGTACTCGAAGTCCACCGTTCGCGCCAGGCACTGACGGTACGCGACCCGCGGTTTGCCCAGGGTGATCGACTTGACGTCGTCCTGCGGCACTTGAACGGCGCGTTTCAGTTTCTCGACGGAGATTTCCAGGTGCAACTCGCCCATCCCGGAAAGGATGGTGTCCTTCGTCTCGTCGTCCGTATGCGTTTTCAACGTCGGGTCGTCGCGTACCAGACGGTTGAGCGCCTCGCCCACCTTGCCGCTATCCAGCAACTTGCTGAACGTCAGCGACTGAGCGACGACGGGCTTGGGGAACTGGATCGCTTCGAGCGCGACCGGCTGGTCGGGGTCGGACAGGGTGTTACCCGTGTACGTCTCCGAGAGACCCATCGCCGCGACGATGTCGCCGGGACCCGCCTTGTCCAGCGCGATGCGCTTGTCGCCCATCATGCGGTAGAACCGCGCGATGCGTTCCTTCTTGCCGTTGGTGGTGTTCGTGTACGTCTCACCGGGTTTCATCTCTCCGGAATACACGCGAATGTACACGAGGTCTCCGTTGACTTCGGCCACGGTCTTGAACGCGAGCGCGCTCATGGGTTCGGATGCATCCGGCTTCCGCAGCACCGCATCCTTGGTCTTCGGGTGGATGCCGTCCACGGGCGGCCGGTCCAGCGGACTGGGCATGCAGTCCACCACGAGGTCCAGCAGTTGCTGAACACCGTGGAAATGCTTGCTGCTGCCGCAATGCACCGGCGTGAAGATGTTCTCCAGCGTCCCCTTACGAAGCGCCTTGCGGATCATTTCCTCGGGCACGTCCTTCCCGTCGAGGATCAGTTCCGTGATTTCGTCGCTCGCGGCCGAGACGCCGTCGAGCATTTGCTCGCGGCGCATCTTCGCCTCGTCCAGGTACTTCTCCGGCACGTCGGTGACGAAGAACTTGCGGTTCGTCTTGTCGTTCAGGTCGCGTGTGATGAGCTTCATCGTGATCAGGTCGATGATGCCCTCCAGCGCCGAGTCCTGACCGGCCGGGAGCGTGACGACCACGGGGTTGGCGCCCAGTTTGGTCTTCATCTGATCGACGCACGCCCAGAAGTCGGCGCCCATGCGGTCGAGTTTGTTCACATAGGCGAGCCGGGGCACCTTGTACTTCGCGGCCTGCCGCCACACGGTGCCGGACTGAACTTCCACGCCGCCCTTGGCGCAGAACACGCCAACGGCGCCGTCGAGGACGCGCAAGGACCGTTCGACGTCGGCGGTGAAGTCCACGTGACCGGGGGTGTCGATGATGTTGATGGCGATGTCGTCGCCCTGGCGGTCGGCCCAGTCGATGGACACGGCCGCCGAGTTGATCGTGATTCCCTTTTGCCGTTCCAGCGGGTCAAAGTCGGTGGTGGTGTCCCCGTCGTCGACGTCGCCGACCTTGTGCTTGGTGCCGCTGTAGTACAGGATCCGCTCCGTCGTGGTGGTCTTACCAGCGTCCACGTGAGCCATGATCCCGATGTTGCGTACTTTGTCGAGCATCGTCGTTGCGGCCGGGGTATTTAACCGGCTCCTTCCACGTGTGGAACAGGGGAAATCACCGCCCACGCGGGCGGATCAGAAGTTAGACGCCATGGCAGGGGAATGGGTTCAGGCAACCCGTCCCCAGGGGCGGAAGGCAATATTGTATCGTATCGGCGAACGAGGTCGCGTCTACCCCGATTGACGTGAAGGACCGGTGAAGGCGATCGAGCCGCTCGCGGCTTCGCGAGTGATGCGTCACGCGGCTCGCGAAGCCGCAAGCGACTCTTGGAACACTCACTTCGCGCCGGTCGTGTTGAGATTCCGCGTGTACTTGGTATCACCGATCCAAAGTGTGAGTTTATCCGCCTCGAAAGCGAGGTATTCGGGCTTGCCCTCCGCGGCCGGTGTCAACACGCCGCAGAGCCGTCCGGTCGGGTCGAACACCTGCACGCCGATGTCGGTGGCCGCGTAGATGCGCCCGTCGCGGTCGGTGGCGAGGCCGGTCACAGTAATTGCACTCTCACCCCGCCGGGTGCGCAGCGGCGCGTACCGCGTGGCCCGGAAGTTCACGTCGCCGCCTTCGACCACTGGCGTGGCCCGCAGGAACGGCTCGTTCAGGACAGCTTGCTCGAACATGGTCCCGCCATCCGGCGAGAACGTCATCACTCGCCCGGGCGAACGCTTCGGCTTCGCGTTGGGCACGTCCACTTTCTTCCAGCCCTCGCCGTCGATGAGGATTTGCGACAGCGGCATGTCCTGGGCGAACGAAGGCGAACCAACTGCCAGCACCAGAAGGGGCGCGAAGACGAAGCGCGTCATGGGAGCCTCGCTGTGAATGAGGAGCGATGGATCGCCTGGATTTCGCCGCAAGCGGCGAGTCAAAGACCTACTTCGTGTCGCGCCACAGCCAGCGCAGCGCATCCGGGAGAATCGCACCGCCGTGCTTGCCGCTGTGTGCGCCGTCGCCGTACACGAGTTTGTAGTCGTAGTCCATGATCTTCAGCGACGCGGCCATGTTCAGGTTCGCCAGCGGCCAGTTGCCGTGCAGGTTGTCGAGATCGCCGGCACCGTCTTGCAGGAACACGCGGATCGGCTTCTTCTCCGTCTTGCGGATCAGACCGGGGTACACGTCGCCGCCGCGAATGTTGGTGAAACTGCCAATGGTCGAGAACACCTTCGCGAACATGTCCGGGCGCTCCCACGCGACCGTGAACGCACAGATGCCGCCGGAACTGCTCCCGCAGATCGCGCGACTGGCCGCCTCGGTTCGCAATTTCACCGTTTTCGCGACTTCCGGAAGAATCTCTTTCTCCAGGAACTGGGCGTACTGGTTAGAAACGGTGTCGTACTCGAAACTCCGATTCTGACGCCAGTCTTTCTCCTCTTTACCAGGGACGGGGAACCGGCCCGGATTGATGAAGATGCCAACAGTCACCGGCATTTCCTTCTTATGAATCAGGTTGTCGAACACGACCGGGACGCGCCACTGGCCCTTCTCGCTGATGTACCCGCCGCCGTCCTGGAACACCATCACGGACGCGGGAGTCTTCCCGTCGTACTGGTCCGGTATGTACACCCAGCAATCGCGTTCCGTGCCCTCGAACACCTTGCTGTTCTTCCAGCGGAACTGCGTGACCTTCCCTTTGGGTGCGTCCTTGTGCGGCACCGAGTCGGAACCGTGGGTGTAGTCGTCGGCGGCCGACACCGGGACTGTGGGTGGCAGGACAGCGACGACCAGCCCAACAAGGGCGACGAGGGGGAGCAAGCGACGCATCGGAGTAACCCTTTGGGTTGGCGGAATAGCGAGAGCGTACCGCGCGGCGCGCCGAACCGCAACGGGCGGGAGAGGAGAAGGAGGTTCTTGCGCGTTCGGCGTGCGCCAGGATTTTCAGGCGTCGGTGGCGGTGGTCAAATCGCGTTACCCCAGTCCTCATTGGTGTTCAAGCGGTTTATCTTGTCTGGTCGATGACATTTCGTGATTTTTACCCCAG
>SXGR01550596.1_pt1 | contig 18136 bp, 17 predicted proteins | sample 3174711 | NCBI WGS metagenome assembly SXGR01 (sample SAMN11356860, study PRJNA531348) | freshwater metagenome | isolation source: freshwater sample F1-60 | place: China: Fuxian Lake, Yuxi | collected 2017-12-25
GGCACGGTAACCATTTTACGCGCAAACACGAGGGTGCCCGTTACCCCTTGGGAGAGACGGCCAGCCTGAATCGTAGCGAGGGCGCCGCCGCCTGCCGTTTTCCGGATCCCCTGCTACCATAGTGCGTGGAGGAATGGCCGAGTGGTTTAAGGCGGCGGTCTTGAAAACCGTTGATGGCGAAAGTCATCCGGGGGTTCGAAACCCTCTTCCTCCGCCATTGCAAATTGTTAAAATGGAAGCACTTGCGGCGATGATGTTTCGACTGTAGCGAGTTTGCGCTACAATCTTGATCATAGCGCGACATTTTCGTGCGTCACCGCCTGGGTTGCAGATACGCGTCTCCAGCGCGCAGGAATTCCAAGCGGCAACCGGCGCGATCGGTTTTCGGCTGCGGCTGCCCAATTTACGCGAGACTGGTTGTCCGGCATCCGAACCCGAGCGTCGCGCCGTTCGAGTTCAACGGCTCACTCGCGAAACTAGGTGTTGCGGGAAAAACTGGCCGCCGAAGAACTCGTCGACCAGTGGACCGTCCAGTTCCTCTCCGGTCACAACGGGAAGCCCGATCCAAACGCCTTCAAGACCGTGGAACAGGCTATTGAGGACTACCTGTCCGAAAAGCGCGGAACGCTCGATTCGCAGAAGGAGAGCACGAAGCTGACGATTGTGGCTATCGCAAACTCCGTACGCCGGGAAATTGCCCGTACAGGCGCGCCCATCGTGGTTGGTTCGAAAGCAACAGGAATGGGCGGGCCCGGGTTTGGTTTCTCTCCTAGAGCCGGCCATGTGGCTCGAGTGCGAGAACGAAGTCGAGATCCTTCAGTAGAACGAGGATCGTGATGTAGGCGTTTCGGCTTAAGCTTGCGGTAGAGCCGGGTGCGAACGTTAGGCGGCGCGACGCTCGTACCGGTGATGCAGGCCGCCCACCAGAGGAATGGCAATGACGCGTCCCAGCGTCGTTGGCTGCACGGGCCGAGGAGTCGGGGCGTCCTTGCCAAGCGACAAGTGCTTTCTTGCTCCGTGATAATAATCGAAATAGGAAGACAGCGTCCGTCGGAGCGAGGCTTCGCTGAAGACGATCAGATGATCGAGGCATTCCCGGCGAATGGTCCCGATGAGGCGTTCGACGTAGGCTCGCTGCCAGGGCGACCGGGGCGCCGAGAGCACTTCCTTGATCCCCAGGGCCTTGACGTGCTGGGTGAAATCGAAGCCGAAGATGCCATCGCGATCCCGCAACAAGTACCGCGGGACTTGGTCAAACGGGAAGGCCTCCCGCAGTTGCTGGCCGGTCCACTCGGCGGTGGGATGAGCGGTGACATTGAAGTGCAGGATCCGCCGCCGGTCGTGCGCGAGGACCAAGAACACGTAGAGGACCTGGAAGCCGATCGTGGGCACCGTGAAAAAATCGGCCGAGACCAATGACTTAACGTGATTGTCGAGGAAGGTTCGCCAAGTCTGAGAGGGAGGCTGGTGGAGCCGGACCATGTACTTGCCGACGCTGGTCTGGCCGATGTCGATGCCGAGCTTCAACAACTCGCCGTGGATGCGAGGAGCACCCCAGAGCGGGTTGTCGCGGGCCATGGTGCGGATCAGTTGGCGAACGTCGCTGGGAACAGTTGGCCGGCCGGGCTGACCGTGGCGGATTTTCCACCGCCAGAAAAGGCCGAAGCCCCTGCGATGCCAAGCAATAACAGTCGCAGGCTTGACGATTAGGAGGGCGGTCGCGCCAGACTCCGCACAGCCACGCCCACAGGAGCCGATCCGACGCGGTCAGCTTCGGCTTCTTGACCGAACGACGCAGTACACCGAGTTGGTGCCGAAGCCCGAGGTTCTGCAATTGGAGGGCGGCTCGGGATTTGGCGGTCGCCGACCCGACAGCGGCCAACAGGCGGAGAGCGTCAACAGCCAAACGTAGGAACTGAAGGATGGCAGACAAGCTCCATTTTCTCATGTATTTCGGTATTTGCGATAGGCACAATAGGTAGTATCGTTTCGCTTGGTGGTGCGCTCTTTGAATGGCGCGAAGACGGTCCGGAACCAATCCAGCGACTTGACGGCCTGGAACGTGGCCTGGTCGAGTGTGAGGAAGAAATGATTGAGAAAAACCGGCGGCGTCGCCATCGTGCAGCCCTTTCTTTATGAGCCCGCGTCGAGCGCGCCGATCAGTTCTTTGGCCCGATCGAACAACATACCGGTGTCGCTCGAGCAGCCCAGAAAGCGCATGCCGCGTTCGCGCCAGAACTTCGCTTGCGGCAAACTCCGTGTCTGCGTACCGGGCGCAATACCGCGCCGGATGCAAGTGTCGCGAATTGCCTCCATCGCCACAACCACCTTCGGATGCTGGAACTCACCGGGGACCCCCAGTGAGATCGACAAATCGGCAGGCCCGATCATCACCGCGTCGATACCCGGCACCGACAGCAATTCCTCGCGCATCTCCAGCGCGCGCCGGGTCTCGATCTGCAGCACGACGAGCGTGTTTGCGTTCACGTGATCGATCATTTGCGGTACCGTTAGTTGCTCATGATCGAAATGAAAGGCTCCGAGGCCGAAACCGCGTTCCCCCACGGGCGGAAACTTCGTCCAACTCACGGCGCGTTCGAGTAGAGCGACGTCTTCGACGCGGGGAAAGATGATCCCCTGCGCCCCCACGTCGAGCGAACGGGCAATCAACGAATACTGTAAATCCGCCACGCGCACGATCGGCGTAAAGTTGACCGAGGGCGCGATGCGGCAGAGATCCTGGATAGTCTCAAGATCGAACCCGCCGTGTTCGGCGTCGATGAATGCCCAATGGAAGCCCGCTTGCGCGAGAATCTTCAGCACATCCTGTGTGCGGAGCTGGCCTAAATTTGTGCCGTATTGTACTTGGCCGGCGAGTAAGGCTTGTTTGACAAGGTTGGCGCGAGGCATTGGATCGCAGGTCAGATCGTGAGTATCACGTGGTCTGGACATTCCAACTTAACATTTTCGTAGACCTGATCGATCAGTCCCATCCCGTGCTGAGCCAGAAACGGCAGGATTGTGTAGAAACGCTCCTGGAGATGATTCTCATAGTAGAACTGAGAGTGCAGATATGACGCGTCGGCGGTGGCGCGCGCATCGCGCCGGAAGGTCTCACGGGCAGTCTTGCTTTCGATCTTCCTGAGCTGGTAGAGAATTTTGTCACGGCTCTTGGAGGTGGCCGCGCCCAACGTTGGATCGAAGCCGTTGAGCTGCGCAATCAGCGTGTCGATCTGACCGGATACCGCGCCATGGGCTTTGATCAGTTGTTCCCGCAGCGCGGGCGGAACCAGCTGTGCCGCCATTATCTCGTGTAGCGGTTCGAGTCCGTTGAAGGTGTCCCGAAGCGTCAGCTTATACCGTTCCAGCACCTTGGCCGCGTGTTGCTCGACGAGCGTAAATCCGGCGCGCGGCGCAACCAGCGGCATCGGCCGGTCGAGGCAACGGTAAATCGCCTCGGTCTGCGCGAGATAGGCCAGTTCGGCGGGGCCCCCGATCAGGGCGGCCGTCGGCAGCAGGAAATCCTGCACGACCGGACGGAGCAGTGCGTTGGGCGACAGTGAGGCGGCTCGCGTGGACATCTCCTCGCTCGAATACCGCTTGCCATTCGCTACGTAGCCTCCTCCCTCGCGGCGTAGCGCGATGCGCTCGCCATTCTCGAGCAGAAAGAACAGCGAGGTCTTAACTTCGAAATGAACCTGAGCATGATAGCCGGCCAGAACAAGTTCCCGATCACGCTCGAGCAGCCGTTCGGAGAGCAGCGGCGCGGCCTCGATGGCTTGGCGAAGCAGCGGCGCGGCGATCTCGCGGATGGCCGGGTATTGGGGACAAAGGTAGAGCAGGCCCCGGTCCGGCAGGAGGCGGCGGAGAAGTTTGCAGAAGGCCGTGCCGAGAGTGGCGCCCGGCTGATAGCTCGTCGCGAGAAGCTCGCTGACCTCTGCACCGTGGGGGAACGCGCTCAACACTTGGCTCAACGACTGAACCGGGTACTCGTCGATCACCAGATCGCCAACCGGGCGCGTGCCCGTTCCAGGCGTTGTGACCTCCAATTTAACTATTTGGCGTGCGGCGTTGAAGGCCCACGCATGATTGACTTCGGCGAAGTCGTGATCCTCGGTGGCAAGCCAGAAAATCGGCGCCGCCGGAATCCCCTGCGCGCTCAAAGCTTCAGAGTACCGCACCGCCGTCAGGGCCTTATAGATGGTATAGGCTGGACCGCCGAAAAGCCCCACCTGCTGCCCGGTCACGATAGCGACCGAACCTGGCTGCGCCAACCGGTCCAGCGCCGCACTTGGACCGTTTTGTTCGCGCAACGCAGCCACCAGCGCTTGGCGCCGGGAATCAGGATATGCCGCGGCGGTCACCTTGGCGGCGTGGCGAAGCGCATCGGGAGCCCATGGATCGTGCCGGTAGAACCGCGCCAATCGATCGAAATGGTGGGTGAAGTCAGTGAACAGTTTGCTGGTGTTCGGAATTTCCGTGTGCCGAAGACAGACCGCTGGCATGCAAGTACCCAAGGTAACAGATACATCAAGCTGCCTATCGGATGCGAGAAATTGTCTGTTACCGTGGGATGAATGGATGACCTCACTTTTCAGAAGCACGCCGACGAGAGCCTGGAAGATTTGTTCCATGCTTTGAATCGGGCTGCCGAAGAGCACGAACTCGAGGCCGACATGAATGCCGGCGCCCTCACCGTGGAATTTGAGGAGCCTAAGGCGAAGTTCGTGGTGAGCCAGAATTCTCCAGTCCGCCAGATCTGGGTTTCGGCGAATGTGAAAAGTTACAAGCTCGATTGGGTTGAGCAAGCGCGCGCGTTCGTGTTGCCTGCCACCGGCCAGACGCTCAAGCAAATGATGGCTGAGGCGATCGAATTGCATTTGGGCGAAGAAATCGAGTTGTAAACCGAGTGCCGGGCGCCTATATCTCATATCCGTTTTGCGCGCAGAAATGTACCTACTGTAACTTTGCGTCGGGCGTTTCACCGGCGCTCGAGCGTGAGTATGTCGACGCGCTGGTGGGGGAATTGGTGGCCCATGAATGGCCGTGGCGGCCCGAAACCGTTTATCTCGGCGGCGGCACGCCAAGCCGTTTGGACGCCGAACCGCTCTTGCGCATCCTGGGCGCCATCCCCGGCGCGCCGTGGGCGGAAGCCACGTTGGAGGCTGCTCCCGGCGGAATCACCGCCGAGGTGGCCGCCATGTGGCGCAGTGCCGGTATTACGCGCCTGAGTTTGGGGGTGCAGTCTTTCATTGAGCGCGAGTTGCGCCAAACCGGACGCCGGCACACGGCAGAGATCGTGACGGGCGAGGTTGCCGTCTTGCGAGCGGCCGGGCTTGGCGAGATCAACATCGATCTCATCGCGGGCATGCCGCATCAGACCATTGAGAGCTGGCGCGAATCGCTCGATTGGGTTCGCCGCCTGGCGCCGCCGCACGTATCGGTGTATCTGCTGGAAGTGGACGAAGACTCGCGGTTGGGTCTCGAGATCATTGGGCAAGGTGGGCGCCTGGGCGCGCGCCAGGTGCCGGGGGAAGACTTGATGGCCCGGATGTACGAAGAATCCATCGACACGCTGGCTGGCATTGGGATCGCGCGTTACGAGATTTCGAACTTTGCCCGGCCCGGGCATGAGTCGCGGCATAACTTGAAGTATTGGCGGCTGGAGCCGTATGCCGGATTCGGCTCCGACGCTCATGGCTTTGACGGACAAATGCGCACGCAGAATGTTGAACAGCCGGCCGACTACGTGGCGCGATGGCGGGGCGGGGCATCGCCGGTTGCCGAGCGAACCGAGGCACGCGAGGACGAGCGCTTCTTTGTGGGGCTGCGACTTGATGCCGGCATCGTTCTCAGTGAAGCCGACTGGTCGCGCCACGCGGCGCCGATCCGGCGATTTGTCGAAGCAGGTGCGCTTGAGCGTTCCGGCGACCGGTTGCGATTGACGCGCCGGGGCGTCCTCGTATCCAATGAAGTGTTGCAGGAGTTTGTCACCACATGATGATCGATTTGCGCAGCGACACAGTTACCAAGCCGACGCCCGAGATGCGGCGCGCCATGGCCGAAGCCGAAGTGGGCGATGACGTATACGGCGAAGATCCAACGCTGAATCGCCTCGAAGCGCGCGCGGCCGAGATCTTCGGCAGGCAGGCCGGTTTGTTTGTCCCGACCGGTACGATGGGCAACACGATCGCCCTCAAGGTCCACACCCGGCATGGCCAGGAAATCATCTGCGAAGCGAAGTCGCATGTGATGAATTACGAACTGGCGATGGCTGGCTGGTTCGCCGGTTGCCTGTGCCGCACGATTGCGGCCGCCGATGGCATACTCACCTGGGCCAGCATTAAGGGAGAGGTCCGGAAATTGAGTCCGCACTGGGCCCCGACTGGGATGATTGCCATTGAGAATACGCACAACATGGCTGGCGGCACGGTCACTCCGCCAGCGGTGCTGAATGAGATTTGCGACGGTGCCCACGCACTGGGTTTGCCCGTCCATCTGGATGGCGCGCGGGTATTCAACGCTGCCGTGGCGCTTGGTGTTTCGGTGGGCGAGTTGACGGAAAAGTGCGACACGGTCATGTTCTGTTTGTCTAAGGGGCTGGGAGCGCCGGTGGGCTCCATGCTGGTGGGTTCGGCGGATACGATCGATCGCGCCCGCTTGTATCGCAAGCGTCTCGGTGGGGGCATGCGTCAGGTTGGTGTCCTCGCCGCTCCTGGATTGATTGCGCTTGAGAAGATGCCGGCGCGGCTGGCCGAAGACCACGCGAACGCGCGTTTGCTGGCCGAGGGGCTGGCGCGCGTCGAGGGCTTATCGACCGATCTGGCGCGCGTGCAGACTAACATCGTGATCCTCGACGTGGCTGGTACCGGGCTCTCCGGCGCACAATTTAGCCGTGCACTCCAAGAGCGGAGCGTGCTGGCGAACGCCGTGAGCGAGACGGCCGTGCGGTTTGTGACGCACTACGACGTTTCACGCGAGCAGTCCAAGGCGGCGTTGGCCGCTTCAACTGAAGTTGCGCGATCCGTCCTGGCGGCCAGCCGGCCTTGATGCCGCCGCTGGCGCAGACGCCGCTTGCTACTCGCGCGACGGCCGCTGGTCGGGGATCGCCAGCAGGTAGGCCGTCACACTCTCCAAATCGGCCGGTGAAAACCGATAGGGAGGCATGGTCGACCCGGGCGATAACCTTTGCGGCTCGGCAAAATGTTGCACGATCCATTCTCGCTTCCGGCGCTGGGCTAACCCATTGAGTGGCGGCCCCAGCTTCATGCCGGCGTTGTTGACCTGATGGCAAATACCACACTGGTTCCGTTGGTAAACCATGGCTCCTTTGACAACCAGTTCTGGCGCGGAGTTGAGATCGTCCACATCGGCTGGCTTGAGCTTCACCAGAAACGCCGCCAACGCGTTCAGCTGCGAATTCTGCAACTGGACTGGTGGCATATTGGAGCCTGGTATCTTTTCGGCCGGCGACTTGAAATAGGAAATCAGCCAGCCCGCATCGCGCTGGCCCGCCACCTTGGTCAGGTCCGGGCCAGTGGCCTTGCCTTTGGATCCCAGCGCGTGGCAACCGTAGCAGTTCTCTTGGCGGAAATACCCAAAGCCTGACAGCTCCTCAGGCGAGAGCTCCTGCCACGTCCGGATCTCGATGAAGACCTCGTGCCCGGCGGCTTCGGGTGGAGTGCTGCGAATGGCCGCTACGGTGAGGGCAGTCCACAACGCTCCGGCCAGAAGCACGATCCCCCAGGCGGTAGTGCGCTGGGTCACCTTGCGCAGCTTCCCACGATCGATGAAGGGTGCCAGCGCGAGCGCCAACACCGCCAGTCCCGGCAACACGTGAGCGCCGACTGTTTCGAGCGGGCCCTCAAAAAACTTCAGCATCTGGAACAGAAACAAAAAATACCATTCCGGGCGCGGAACATAGGTGGTATCGGTTGGATCGGCCAAACGTCCCAGCGGCGCCTGAATGGTGACTGCCAACGCAAACAAGACGGAGAAAGTAACAAAGATGGCGACAGTATCCTTGAACACCTGCTCAGGGAAAAACCGCTTGCGCGGAGCCGTGTCGTCGGGCGCGGGAGCCACGCCGTGGCGGCGCACGAGGTAGATATGCAGGCCAATCACCAAGGTGGTGATGAGCGGCAGCAGCATCACGTGCATAGTGTAGAAACGTGCGAAAGTCACCACGCCGACGCCGTTTTCGCTGCCCAGCAACCGCTCGATGTAGGCCCCCAAACCAGGCGACTTCGCCGCGATCTGAGTGGTCACCACCGTACCCCAGTAGGCCCGGTTGTCCCACGGAAGCAAATAGCCGGTCAGCCCGAAGCCCAGCGTCAGCATCAGCAGACTGATGCCAACGATCCAGGTAGCCTCGCGCGGTCTCTTGTACGCGCCCCAAACAAACACCTGGGCCATGTGGAGCACCACCACGATGATCATCAGCGTGGCGCCCCAGTGATGAAGCCCGCGAATCAATGGACCGCCGGTGACCTCGGTCATGATGTAACGGACGCTAGAGTGCGCCTCACCCGGCGTGGGCGCGTAGTTGAACGCCAGCAGGACGCCAGTGAGCACTTGAATCATGAACGAGAACAGGGCCACGCTGCCCAGCACCTGGTGCCAGCCGGCAGACGCTGGAATATCCTCGTACAGAAAATGACGAATGGCCGATTCCAGGCCAGTTCGCGATTCGAGCCAGTCGATGATGCGGCGTCCCATCGTCTAGCTCTCTTTGCTCCGCTTCACCGCTCCCAGCAGTAGTTTGCCGCCTTCGATGCGCGTCTGATACCGGTCGAGCGGGCGGGGCGCCGGTCCCTCGAGCGGCTTGCCTTCCAGATCGAAAGTCGACGTGTGGCACGGGCAAAGATAGTTGCGGCGCTTTTCGTCGTAGTGGAAGGCGCACCCCAAATGCGTACACGAGGGCGCGAAGGCAATCACCTGGCCGTCGGCCTTCCTGGAGACCCAGGCACTGGTTTTCTCGCTGAGGACCTTCCAGCCGTCCTTGCGGTTACGGCGGAACACAATCTCCTCCGGCCGGTCTGAGGAAAGCCGGGAGAGGTCGGTGACCTCGACCCAGTCCTCTTTCTTCGTAGTGCGGCCAGGCACCAGTAAATATCCGGCGGCCGGAATACCCAATGCCGCCCCTATACCACCCATTAAAGTGAAGATAACGCCGAGATGAAAGCGCCGGCGCGATGAATTCTGTTCCGAATCAGGCATCTGATCCATTCTAGCTGGACCTTGCCCTGTCCCGTTGTAAAAACGCAACGTGCTACTGGTTAACTTGTCGCGGCTCGCTCGGTTAACCGGGCCTGGACGAGCTCTTGCAAGGCCGCTTCCAATTTACGCCCATTCGCAGTCACGTAAAAAACGTCCAGGGCTTTGTGGGCCTCGGTATCCACGAGGACCACTTCGATGCTGCAGCCGGCCTCCGATATGGCCGAGGCCATATCATACAGCAGGCCGGGACGGTCCTGGGCTACTACCTGCACAAGCGTGGCGGCATCGGACGCCTCGTTGTCGAAAGCAATACCCGTCGGTACCCGGCTGCTCTTACTCGGTGGCGCCGGTCGTGGCCGGTTGCGCAGGAGCGTCTTCACGTCGAGTTTACCTAAGAGCACTCGCTCCAGCGTTTGGCGCATCCGCTCCAAGTCGGGCGGATTGAGCTCCAGCGTTCGCTGCGGATCTGAGAAGACGAAGGTGTCGAGAACAGTGCCCTGCTGGTTGGCGAATGCCTCGGCCTTCAGGATGTTCATGCCGAAGCTCGCCAGAGCCCCGGCCATGGACGCGAACAGAAACAACCGGTCTTTGGCGAGCACCGAGAGATGGTAGACGCCACCCCTCTTCTGGATGTCGAGCGCTACTCCGGCGTCGCGCCGTCTGGCGTCGAGCTCGGTATGGTACGTCACTTCGGCGTCGCTGTGGATACGCAGATACCGGGTAGGAAAGCCCTTGAGAAACGCTTCACGCTCGATCGAGGCGGGCGCCGATTGAATGCGGTCGGTATCTAACTCGCGCGTCAGTTCGCGATGCGCCGTCGTGTACACGCGCCACAACTGCTCGAGCCGCCAGGGCGACATCGCGGTAGGATGCACGGCGCTGGTGTCGGCGAAGGTCAGCAGCGCGAGACTCTTCAGTACTTCGATCGTGCCAACACGATCGGCCAGCCAACGGGCTGTCGGCGGATCGTCCAGATCCCGCCCATTCATGGCCGACGGGAGCACCAGATGTTTGGCGATCAGGTCATGGAGCAGCGGCCGCAATTCTTCCGGAACGCCGATTCGCCCGGCCGCGATTCCGGCCAAACGCGCCGATTCGATCGCGTGTGCTTCGTTTTCGCTGCCCTTGCCCACATCGTGAAACAGGAGCGCCAGGCGCAGAATCGAAAGATCGTCAATCTCGCTCAGCAGGTTCGCAAACCGCCGCCGCTCCGGCTCCTGACTGGCGGCCAGATCCTCCAGGCTATCGAGCGTCACCAGTGTGTGTTCGTCCACCGTGTAACGATGATTGAAGTCGCGCACGACGTAGCATTCGATTTGGCCCCATTCCGGGAAGATTGCGCGGAGCACGCCGGTATCGTGCATGGCCCGCAGCGCGCCGGCGGCCTTAGGCAGAGTCAGAATCTCGCGCAAGGCCGGCCACAGGGGACGGGGCTCGGCAAACCACGTCTCGATGACGGGTAGGCGATCGGCGATTCTGCTCTCGGTTTCGGGGTGCAGCTCCACTTGATGGCGGCCCACCATCAGAAAAAGCCGAAGCAAAGTCCCGGGATCCTTGTCCAACTGCTGAGGAGAACGGAAGAGCACACGGTCGCGCAAAACCGTAAATTCCGAGCTCGACAGCCGCGAGCGCCAGTCGCGAAAACCAGCCAACAGGGAACTGCTCTTTGACTCGAACGTCTCTACCGCCCGCAGAGCCGTTCGCTGAATGGCCCGCGCGTGCCGGAAGTATTCCCGCATGACAGCCGCGGCATCGGTGGCCGCCTCGAATGGCAACTCAGCGAATTCCTCCTGCGCGTCGAAGCCCATGAGATTGTTGTCCCGGTTGGAACGGTAATGGAGGAAGCAGCGCAAGCGAAACAGAAAATCCGCGTCCGGAGCGGTTTGCGCGAACGCCTCGCCTGCTGTGCCGCCGGACAACTGTCCGAGCCACGCTACCAAGTGTAGATCGCGCAACCCGCCGGGACCTTCTTTGATGTTTGGTTCGAGATGGTAGATCGTGTTGTGAAATTTCAAGTGCCGCTGATGCGTCAGCTTGCAGAGTTGGCGTGAAATCGTCGCGCGCTGCGACTGGAAGAACTTGGGAAGCTTGGCGGCCAGTGTCTGAAACAAGTTCGGATCGCCGGCCACGAAGTGCCGATCCATCAAACTGACGGTGAGTTCTATATTGCCTTCATGGATTTCGCAGCATTCGCGCATATCGTGGACGGAATGGCTCAACCGCAGCCCTGCGTCCCAGATTGTCCGCATGTAGGCCGCCAGCGCGTCCTTGGCGCTGCTCGAAGGCGTGCCCTCCGGCACCAAGAACAATAGATCGATGTCCGAATGCGGAAATAGCTCGCGGCGCCCGTAGCCGCCGACCGCCACCAGCGAAAGCCCGGTGGGAAACGCCGGCGCTAAAAGGGCCGAATATTCGGCGGCGAGGACGGCATCCACCAAATGAGTACGGCGGGCCAGGACGCCGGCTGCGTCCCCACCCGCCATAAACTCCCGTTGAATCTCCGCAGATTCGTCCCGTATTGCTTGCGGCGATGGACTAGAGAGCAGATTCCCCTCGCTCGTCATTCCGGATCCGGATCGCTTCGGCCACGTCGTAGACAAATACCTTGCCATCGCCGATCTTGCCAGTCCGGGCGGCGGCCGTCAGTGTCTTGACCACTTCTTCCAAGCGGGCGTCCGAAATTACCAGTTCGACTTTTACCTTAGGCAGGAGATCGACCATGTACTCCTGGCCCCGGTAGACTTCTTTGTGTCCTTTCTGCCGCCCGTGGCCGCGGACTTCGGTGACGGTCATGCCGTCGAGCCCGATACCCTTGAGGGCTTCTTTGACCTCTTCCAATTTGAAGGGTTGAATGATGGCTTCAATCTTTTTCATAGTGTTTGCTCTTTCCGGGCTAGGCCTCTAGATTGTAGCCTTCCTCGCCATGCTGGCTAAGGTCCAGGCCGTCGCGCTCTTCTTCTTCTGTCACCCGCAAGCCAATGATGGCATCCACGATCTTGAGGATTATGAATGTTCCCACAATCCCGATCGCCCAAGCCGCGCCGGTGGCAATGACCTGATTTAATATCTGGCCGGCGTTTCCGTCCACCAGTCCGAGCGCCGCCACTTTGTCGGCAGGCAGAGTGGTGTTGACCATTTTGGTCGCGAACACGCCGGTCAGAATCGCGCCTAACGTGCCGCCCGCGCCATGGACACCGAAAGCGTCAAGCGAATCGTCATAACCGAGCTTGGACTTGACCACTGAGCACATTAGATAGCAGAAGGCGCCGGCGGCTAACCCGATGACGATAGCCGGAAACGGCTTGACGAAACCAGAAGCCGGCGTAATTGCTACCAGGCCGGCCACGGCACCCGAAATTCCGCCGAGCACGCTTGGCTTGCCCGATCGTAGCCACTCCATACCCAACCATCCCAGCGTTGCGGCGGCAGCCCCGAAATGCGTGGCTACGAACGCGCTGGTGGCCAGCGAGCCCGCTCCGAGAGCGCTACCGGCATTGAATCCGAACCAGCCCACCCACAATAGGCACGCACCGATAAAGCTGAGCACCATGCTGTGAGGCTTCATCGGGTCACGTCCGTACCCGTGCCTCTTGCCAAGCAAGATCGCGCAGATCAGCGCCGATACACCTGAGGTGATGTGGACGACCGTGCCTCCTGCAAAATCGAATGCGCGGATTCCGCCACCGGCCGGCGGCAGAAAAGCGTTGAAGTATCCGCCTTTGCCCCATACCATATGGGCCATCGGGCAATACACCAATAGCAACCACAGCGACGAGAATACGACCATGGCCGAGAACTTCATGCGTTCGGCGAAAGCGCCACAGATCAGCGCCGGAGTGATGATCGCGAACATCAACTGATAGACCATGAACGTTTGATGAGGGATGGTGGCTGCATAGTCCGCATTCGGGGCGCCTTCCACTCCATTCAAGAACATAAATTGTAAGCTGCCGATGAAGGCATTGCCTTCGCCGAAGGCTAGACTATAGCCGACCACGGCCCATAGTACTGTCACGACAGCTATGAGGATGAAGCTCTGCATCATGGTGGCGAGCACGTTCTTGGTGCGAACCAAGCCGCTATAGAAGAGCGCCAGCGCCGGCCCGGTCATCATCAGCACCAAGGCAGAACTCGTCAACATCCAGGCGTTGTCACCCGAAGTTTGAGCGGCACTGACTGCGCTTTCGAGAGCGGCTATCTTTTCCGGCGTGACCTGGCCGAAAGCAGGCATCGAGAGCAAAAAAGCGGCAGCTCCAAATGGGAGCGCCGGCCGCATGTTTGACATCTTTATCAAGGTTTTGTCTCCTGTAGATCCGAGTTGCTGTCCGAGACCGTGACCGCGGGCAGATTGGGCACGCGAGAACGTACCCCGCCGTTGCGGGGCCTCTCAATCATGCAACCGGAGCGATCTGAAGGGAAGCTCATTGTTTCGATGGAGCCGATTGAATTTTTCTATTTACCATTTAGCGCGTACGTGGTTAAACTCGGACGCAGGGACCTCCCTGCCGCGAGAGGTCCCAACCGGAAGAAACCTGAAAGTGAGAATCTGTTACATGAATTACTTAGCTCGCCTCTGGCCGCTGGCCGTGTTGGCCGCCGCCGGTCTTGCGCCGGCTCAGACCACGCCGCCCGCTACGCCACCTGCCGATCCACCCGCTGCGCCGGCTGCTGCGCCGGCGGACGCGTCCTCGCCCTGGTCAGCCGGCCCCATCGATTTCAGCGGATCGATCGATGCTTATTATAACTTCAACTCGAATCACCCCGCTTCGGGCACCAACACACTGCGCTTCTACGACGCCAAGGCCAATACGTTCAGTCTGAATGTAGCCAGGTTTTCGATGTCACACACCGCCGATCCGATTGGATTCACGCTCGAACTCGGGGTCGGCCGCGGAATCGACCTGTACAATTCCTTCGAGCCGAACCCGGAAAATCGCACCCTAACCAGGTATATCCAGCAGGCGTACCTGACGGTGAAGCCCCCCAAGGCCGGTGGCTTTCAGTTCGACTTCGGTAAGTTTGCCACTAGCGCGGGCGCGGAGTTGACTGACACGCATCTTAACTGGAATTACTCGCGCGCCTTCCTCTATGTCAATGGCCCGTTCTACCACGTCGGCGCGCGTGTTTCCAAGCCCGTCACCGGCAAGTGGACCGCCGGCTTCCAACTTACCAACGGCTGGAATAACATTGAGGACAACAACAGCGGCAAGACAGTTGGCTTGACCAGCGCGCTTGTCGGCAAGAAGGCTTCGTTATTCACGAATTACTATGTAGGCCCCGAAAAGACCGGCTCCAACGAAGGGTACCGGCACTTCATCGACAACGTGATCACGCTCACGCCGAGCGACAAAGCCAGCTTCTACATCAACTACGACTACGGTGTCGACCAGGCTGGCTTCGGCGCTGCCAAGCAGTGCTTCTACGGTCTCGGTCTAGCCGGCCACTTCGTCGCCAATTCCTGGTTCTCGGTCAGCCCGCGCTGGGAGATTTACAACGATGGCGGCGGCCTGATCACCGGGCAGGTGCAGCGCCTGCAAAGCTTCACCTGGACTGCGGAGGCCAAAATGGCCAAGGGTTTTCTGACTCGCGCCGAGTACCGCCGCGACTGGTCCAATCAAGCGTTCTTCGACCGCGGCAACGAAAGAGGCAGCTCGAAGAATCAGAACACGTTCCTGCTTGGCTTCGTGGTATACTTCGGTCCCAAGTAGCTCTCGGAATCGGAAGATTTCCGGTCTTGATACTCACAGGGAGGCAGGCTGAATCGGCCGTCTCTCTTTTTTATTTTGCCTCCGCGGCCGACGGGAAATACTCGTGCCCGGTGCGTAACCATCATTTGGTGGAGCGTTCGCTAATGACTATCGATCCGTCGATCGCCTGGCCGGAAGCGGCCCGATTCGGCTCCCACAATACTTCGCCCAGTCCCAGCGCGTGATTCGTCCACCGGCTCCATACAAAAAGCGCGTCGCTCAACCTATTCAGATACTGGATGCTTTGGTCTGGCAAAGTCTCGGTGCGCGCCAAGGCCACCGCTATGCGTTCGGCTCGGCGGCAAACGGTGCGCGCCGCATGCAATTCAGCGTTCAAACGCGAGCCACCCGGCAGCACGAACGATTGCAGCGACGGTAGCCCGTGATTCATTTCATCTATCTCACGCTCAAGCTGTGAGATTTCAACCTCGGTCACTCGGGGCTGTTTGTGGTGAACGTCCCGCGGCAGCGTCGCCAGGATCGATCCTAGATTGAACAGCTCATGCTGAACGCGCAATAGAATCGCCGACAGCGCGTCGAGCGCCGGCTGTTCGAGCGAGGAAACCCGCGCCAGTCCCAGCCATGAATTGAGTTCATCCACCGTGCCGTAACACTCAATCCGGAGTGCGTCCTTGCCTACGCGCTGTCCGCCCACCAGACCGGTTTCGCCTGTGTCGCCCCGCCGCGTGTAAATCCGGTTCAACGCAATATGCGGATCGTGGTAGACCTTCTCGTCGCTCATGCCTGTCATTGTCGCGCGGGTGAGACGAGCGCGGGAACCGGAGCGGGCCGCGGCGCAACCGCTGCGTCGCGGCCCCCGAACCAACCGGCGATCTCGCCGCGGCTTTCCTCGGAAATTCGAGCCATGATTTCCCGCCGCTGACGCATCGCTCCGGGCAAGGCCCGCGCCAGACGCCAGAATGCGGGCAGGGAAGAGGGCTCCGACAACAGGCACCCGCCCAGCACCAGTAGATCGCGCCGGAGCGTAGGCCACGCGCACCGGCTCCACACCGGCCCCGTGAGATTTTTCGCGCGCATCAGGAAGCGGTTTTTCACCGAATGCATGTTGATCGCCGCCGGCACACCGCGGCGCAACCCTGGACGAGCCTGGCGCACATGGTAGCCGACGGCATTCGGAGTGTAGAGGCATCGCCAGCCGAGAAGTTGAGCGCGCCAAGCGACATCGGCATCCTCCCGGTAGGCAAAAAAATCCGGATCGAAGAAGCCGGATGACGTCGACACGTCTTCGATCATTCGCCTACGGTCCAGCGCCGCTGCGCCAGTCGAGCCGAAAACATACTCGTTGTTATCGAACTGCCCACGGTCGGCTTCGCCCCAGCCCCGGTCGAAGTGCCGCAGTTCGTCATTAAAGTAGATGCCAGTTGAATCCAGCAGTGGCTCGGCCGGCTGCGTCAGGTCGGGATTGAGCAGTCGAAGCTTCCCGCAGACCGTTCCCACGCGATCATCGGCCTGCGCGGCGCCGAGAAGTTCGGAGAGAAAATCTGGTTCGAGCCGTGTGTCCGGATTTAGGGTCAGCACCCAAGCTGAGCGCGTAGCGGCGATGGCCTGATTCTGGGCCGTCGCAAAACCGGCATTGAAGGAGTTTTGGATAACCTGAACACGACCCCGGAACGGATTCACCACGTCCAACGTACCGTCCCGGGAGTCGTTATCCACTAGTGCCACTTCGCAAGCAGGGTGTTCCTGCGAGAGCAACGATTCCAGACAAGAGCGAATATAAGGCCGGCTGTTGTGGGTAACGACCGTGACAGCCACCGAATCCGCTCTCAAACTGTTCACGCACATCTAAGACCTTGCCACCCGCCGTTCAACGACGCCGGCTAAAAAATATTTTGATACGGGGTGTCGTCGGGAATTGAGCCGCCGGGTCTTACACAATAAGGATGGGCATGAATCCGCTCAGTATCAGTGGGCGTCTGCAATCTCTCGCCGGATCCGATGCCCCCCCGTCGCTGGACGAGCAAGTCACACGCCTATATGAAGATGCGCGGGACGATGTCTATCGCTATCTGTTGATGCTCGGCCTGCACCCGCCGCAAGCCCAGGAGGCCGCCCAGGAGGTGTTCCTGCGCTACTACGCCACCCGGAAGCGCGGCGAAGAGATTCAAAGCCCACGCGGTTGGATTTTCCGCGTCGCGCACAACTATGGACTCAAGGTCCGCGCCAGCCAGAACCATTCGGCTCCGTTCGATCCGGAATTTGAACTGAAGCTGGCTAGCCGCGAAGAGAACGCTGAGCAAACACTGCTCGATCGGGAACGCGCATTTCGCCTCCATCGGGCCATTCAGGGATTGAGCGAGCAGCAACGCCGCTGCCTCCATCTGCGAATGGAGGGGTTGCGGTATCCGGAGATCGGAGAGGCGTTGGGAATTGGCGCGTCCACCGTAGGGGAATTCCTGCGGCGAGCCATCTCGCGTCTGAAGAAGGAGCATCATGAGTAAGGTAGTACCGGGCCATCCAGGTGAAGAGCGGCTGATGCGGCTGGCCGACGGTGAGCTCACGCCGCGCCAGTCTGCTGTCGTGCGGGACCATCTGGAAGCTTGTTGGCAGTGCCGCGCCGAAATGGAGGCGATCCAGGGCGCCGTGGCCGATTGCGTTCATTACCGGAAGTCAGTGCTCCACGCCCACTTGCCTCCGGCTCCCGCGCGCTGGCGGGATCTGTCGGCCGGTTTTGCGGCGGTGGATCGCGAGATCGCCGCTGAGTCTTCCTGGTGGCGGCATCTATGGCAGGCTGTTTCCCCCCCTAGGTTTTGGGTTCCAGCCGTGGCGGCGGGGTTGGTGGTGACACTGGTGCTGGTGCCTTGGTTGCGGGTCACGCCCACGGTGCAGGCTGCTGAATTGCTGCGTCAGGCCGTCCTGGCTGCTCAGTCGCGGCCTCCGGTGACGGCGGGCGGGCGAAAGCTGCAAGTGAGAACGAAGTCGCAGAAGCTGACTTACGCGACGGCCTCGTCGCCGGCCGCGGCCGACTTGCGTCCGGTGAAGGCGCTTTTTGAATCGGCCCAATACGACTGGAACGATGCGCTGAGCGCCAAGGCTTACCTCGAGTGGCATGACCGGTTGGCGTCCAAGACTGACGAAGTTACTCCTGACGGCGGCGGTTTCTATCAAATCAAGACGCGTGCGAGCGACGGTGCATTGTCGGAAGCAAC
>SXGR01371314.1_pt1 | contig 18131 bp, 15 predicted proteins | sample 3174711 | NCBI WGS metagenome assembly SXGR01 (sample SAMN11356860, study PRJNA531348) | freshwater metagenome | isolation source: freshwater sample F1-60 | place: China: Fuxian Lake, Yuxi | collected 2017-12-25
AACAATCTTTAGCAATCCCAAGCTCCGGGCTGGACCGCCAAGCCGGTCCATCCCTCCGCTTAGGCTTGCCAACCACCACCGAAATTATCACATCAACCAACGCGGCAGACTAACACTCCACCTGGCCCAGTTTTAAGGACCGGCTCACCTCCGTCAAAGATCGACAAACCACCACCACCCCAACCTCAACTCATCACTCTGGCTAACTCTCCGAGTGGCTCGAAAAAGCGTATCCCGTCACATTATTATATTCTCAAAACCAATAAAATATTTCCCCATGAAAACCCTCGACAACAGACGTTTGGCACTGGTTCCTAGCCGTATCTGGGATGGAACCGCCAATGAGACGCTTGACGCACGCGCGGTGCTGGTCAAGGGCAACCGCATTGAAGCGATTGCTTCGATTCAAGATATTCCGGACGGTATGAGGCGTATTGACCTTTCAGGATGTACGCTGCTTCCCGGCCTGATCGACTCGCACGCACACTACGCGAAAAGCTTTGCACCCGCATTTCTTTCCGCTGGAGTTACGACTGTCCGGGACGTAGGAAATAATACAGAATGGATTCTCTCACAGAGGCAGAGCAATCTTAACGATATGGCACACGGGCCGCGCATCTTATGCTGCGGTTGTGCCCTCGACGGGATGGAGGGGATCTGGAAATATGTCGCGAAGCGCCACTCGGACGAGGAGAGCCTGCGCGCCGCGATTCGCGAAAATATCACTCAAGGAGTCGACGCGATAAAATTGTACGCTGGCCTCAGTGAGCCGCTGCTCCGGGCAGGGGTCGAGGAAGCGCATTCGCATGGACGTTTTGTGCTGGCTCATCTAAACAACACCTCGGCGACTGAGGCTGCTGCAGCCGGACTCAACGAGATCGAGCATTTCAGTCGGTGTGATGTGGCCTGGAGGCCTGCCAGCGTAGCAGAAGATGACGCCCTGATTGACCTTTTCCTAGCCAAAGGAACAATAATGAATCCCACGTTGAACGTGTGGGACCGGCTGGGCCGGGCTCTTGAACACGTCTTCCTTCACGACATCCGCCGAAAATGGGTGCACCCGACGCTACTCGATATCTGGGACCGCATTCCCTATCGGCGCTGTGAAGTCAGCAGGCGGATGCGCTATCAGACCCTAATGCCAAATCTCAAGAGATTCTTGCTCCGCTGTCATGAGCGCGGGGTGGTGATCGCGGCAGGCACTGACTCGCCTGTTATGAACCTGATTCCGGGATTCGCCCTGCATGATGAGTTGGCACAGTACGTTGACGCGGGATTGCGTCCCGTTGACGCGCTGCGCGCGGCCACTTCGACGAATGCTAGGGTGTTGGGACTGGAGCTTAGGATTGGGCGAATATCTCCCGGAATGGATGCTGACCTCGTGGCAGTAAGCGGCAATCCCTTGAAGCGGATCGATGACCTCGCCAACGTAAAGCTTGTGATGCGGGGCGGGGTCGAGTTGGAACTCAAAGGCTTATTCGCTGCGGCGCAGCAGGCGTTCAAAGCACCGATGGACGACCCGATTATTCGCGACCTGAGCGACTATGTTGCTGGTGAGATGCCTACCCTAATCCAAAAGGGGTGAAGGATGGTTACGAGCGGAATAAGAATGAAAATCACGAGATGGATGGTCGTCCCTTTAGGTCCCACCTTCGGCAGGTACCCTCCAGCGACGGATCGTTTCCTGATTCAAGAGCATTCCAAAACCCGCGAGGTCAGAAAGGTACATTTTGCCATTGCGAATCACCGGTTGTTTCAACGGCAGGTCGAACCACATAGGATCGCGTTCGTAATTAGGAAATATCTCGACGCAGATCCCGTGGGCGACACCCGCCAAGAGATGCAGGGCGACCTGAGGCTCCTCGTGATGCGCCATGCGCACGCCAAAGGACGCAGCCATGCTGGCGATTCGCCTCCACTCAGTGACTCCGCCAGCGATCGTGACGTCGACGTTGAGGATATCAACGGCGCCCCGGACCACCAAATCCCGGCAGCCGTGACGGGAGATTTCGCCCTGTCCCGCATTCACCGGGATGCCGATGGACCTCACTTTGGCGTTGCCCTCGATCTGGTCATACCAGCGGACCGGTTCCTCCAGCCATGCTAAGTCGAGGTCCTTGACACCACGAGCAAAGGTCATCGCGTCCTCGGCCGTCCAAGCTTGGTTGGAATCGGTGCATAGATGGAACTTTTTTCCCCCTACCTTCCGCGCCAGGCGCGTCCGCTCGATATCCTCCTCCACAGAGAGCGATCCGACCTTCAGCTTCATGCCGGCAAGTTGGGCCTCTGAATAGTGAGCAACCTCCTCCTCCAAGGTCGTGAGGGAAGATCCCTTCCGCAGGTAGCCGCCGATCGCGATCACCGGTACGCTAGTTCTGCAGCCTCCGATCAGCTTGTAGACGGGCTGCCCAAGCGATTTTCCAAGAGCGTCCCAAAGAGCAATATCGACGGCGGCAATCGCCTGGGTGCAAACACAATGCTTCGCCAAATCGAGCGCGTGAATGCCTCGGTTGTTCAGGTCGACCCGCGTGCCCCACATCACCTCCCAAAGCCGCTCGACCTCGCGGCAATCCATTCCCCGCAGCCGCGGTCCATAGATTTCATTCACGATCCGGCAGACATTGAGCTGGTACTGATCCTCGTCGCCGCCGAAAGTCTCACCCACCACGCCGTTTTCGAGCTCAACTCGCGTGACAATAGTATTGCGACTTGTGATTTTGTAGGTCCCCCCCTTAAAGGTGTCCTTGAGTTCACGAACCAGCGGAATCGCCTCGATATGTCGAATTTTCATGATTACAGTCCAATAATGGTGGTCGCGTGGGTTGAACTGGGCGCCGTACCGGCCACCGGGATGGTTCCACGGATGGCCTCAAGCATAAAGATGCTGTCCCAGCGATTGCGGACTTGGATCCTGGCTCCGCTTGGCGAATTCCAGCGCGGCATCAGCGGCAGTCTTGGCGGCAGCGCGGCAGCGTTCGATCGCCTCGACGGCCACACCATTTTGCGCGAGTACGCGTTCAAAACGAGGAATCGGATCCACCTCCATCCATTTTTTCGCCTCCTCGGGACTCTTGTATTTTCCGCCTGAAATCGCGCTATGCCGCTCCCAGCGCGTCGTCTTGCATTCGAGTAGAGTCGGGCCCTGCCTTGAGCGGGCCCGTGCCACAGCGCCCTGCATCGCGCCGAAAACCGCGATGGGGTCGTTGCCGTCGACGGTGATTCCGGGCAGACCAAACCCCGCGGCCCGCTGCGAGATGTCCGCCACCGCCACCGCCTTGCTGACTGGGACGGAGATCGCGAAGCCGTTGTTCTCGCACACAAATACCAGCGCGAGATTCCACAACACGGCCATGTTCAGGGTCTCGTAGAACACCCCCTCGCAGGACGCACCGTCGCCAAAATAGACCACCGTGACGCAGTCGTTCTTCCGCAGCTTGTTCGACAACGCCATTCCCCCGGCGATCGGTATGTGGGCCGCGACTATCGCGTTGGTTCCCCAGAAATTTTTGGTCACATCGCACAGGTGCATGGAACCGCCTGCGCCGCCACAGCAGCCGGTCTCCTTGCAGAGAATTTCCGCCATAAGGGCCTTGAGGTCCAGCCCCCGCGCGATGGCGTGGGCATGACCCCGGTAGGTGGCGAAGATCGGATCGTTCGCGTCCAGCGCCGCACCGGCGCCGACCGCGGTGGCCTCCTGCGCGATGCCCGGATGCGTCGATCCGGTAAAAAGCCCCTTGCGGAAGCTGTCGACGACATGGTCTTCAAAGCAGCGGATGGTCCACATTCTTTCCAGCCATTCCAGCTGGGTTTGTAGGGTAATGTTTGAGGGCATGGCGTTATTGCATAAGTTGTTTAATGGCCCGCTCCACGTCGGCGGAGTTGGGGAAGACCTCTTTTTGCAGTACACCCACCGGAATCGGCAAGTCCTTTCCGGTGACCCGGATGATTGGCGCCTCCAGGTAATCGAAGGCGCCCTCAATGACACTTTGGGCCACCTCCGCGGCCGGACCGCCGGTCCGGACCGCCTCGTGCGCGATCACCAGTTTGCCTGTCTTGCGGACGGACGCGCAGATGCCGGCGCGGTCCAAGGGAGACAAAGTCCGCAAGTCAAGGACCTCGCATTCGATGCCGACGGCCGCGGCGGCTTCCGCCGCCTTCAGGCAGGGCTCAACCATTCCGCTGTAGGTCACGATCGTCAGATCGCCGCCTTCACGCAGGACGCGCAATTTGCCAAATGGGATCGGCTCGGCAGCCTCCGGCACCGTTCCCCGGAGCGTGTAGAGACGCACATTTTCGATGAACAAAACAGGGTTAGGATCCCGAATCGACTGAATGATCAGTCCCTTGGCATCTTCAGGATTGGACGGCATAACCACCCGCAGGCCCGGAACATGCATGAACCAGGCCTCGAGGCTCTGTGAGTGCTGCGCGCCGAGGCCGAGCCGGTTGACGACCGGCGTGCGCACGACGAGCGGCACTTTAACCTGGCCGCCAAAGAATGACCGCATCTTCGCGGCCTGGTTTACCAGCGCGTCTGAAGCCAGGGTAAGGAAATCATCAAACTCAATCTCCACAATCGCGGGCATGCCTGTGAGGGCCAAGCCAATGCCAAATCCGCACGTGGCAGCCTCACAAAGCGGACCATCGCGGACTCGGTCCTCGCCAAACTCATCATAGAGACCCTTGTAGACGCCGAAGGTTCCGCCATAGGGACCGATATCCTGGCCCAGCAAGACGATGTTCGGGTCACGGCGCATCTCCTGGCGGATACCGGCATTGATTGCCTCGGCCATTGTCATTGTCGAACTGCTCATAGCTTTTTGCCTTTCTTTTGTGGGGTTAGATGAAATCGCAAAATCTCAGGTGCTGCCTGGCTCCGGCCCGGCACGGCGCGGGGCGCGGGACCGGTGTAGGTGATCTCGCCCAGCGGCACCTCTTTGAACGGCCGCTCTTTGACCTGCTGCTCGCAGGCATGGGCCACGTAGCCTGCAGCACGGCTGATGATGAAGAAGGCCTTCCCATAGATTGGATCTATGCCCATGTCCGACATGAGCGCGGCAATGGCGCCATCGACGTTGAGGGTCAGATGCCGGCCGAACGATTCAACGGTAGCAGCTTCCACCTCCTTGGCTAGGCGAACATGCGGACCGCTCAAGCCCCATTTCCCGGCAAGTTCCAGCAAAACGGTCGTGCGCGGGTCTTGTGAATGCACGGGATGCCCATACCCCGGCATACGCTGGCCGGATCGTTTCAGTTCCCGCATGTGCTCCCTGAGGTCAAGTTGGCCGGCGGCGGCCTTGGCAAACAGGCGGGCCAGCGGCTCGATAGCGCCGCCATGTGTGTCGCCAATCGCGCACACCCCGGCCGCCACCGCCGTCTGCAGCGGCACCCCGCATGAAGCCACGAAACGAACCGCATCGGTGCTCGGGGCCAGCAGCCCATGATCGCAGCAGCACACCAGGATCGCCTCGACCAAATCCCCCTCCCGCCGATTTGGGAGCTCCCCCGTCAGAAGCATGAAGACCACATCACCAAACAAACGCTTGCGGGCGAGCTCCTCCACCCGGTAGCCCCGGATCAGGATCTGGTCGGGTTGTACGTCAGTAATGCCAGTTTTCCAGAAATCACTCATGGTTGCAGGGTGGTTAGAATATCATCAAAACGTTCGACGACGTTGACTCCCGCGTCGCGCAACACCTTCGTTTTGCTCCGCACGCTTCCGCGGTTGCCCTCAACGATGACGGCGGCATGTCCGAAGCGAACTCCCTCCATCTCATCCACGAACTTTCCCGACATGAACGCAGTTATCCGGAGCCTGCTGGGATGGAGAACGAGGCGTTCGGCCAGCTGTTCCTCCGCCAGGCCTCCTGGTTCGCCGTAAAGCACCACCGACTCGGTTGCCGGGTCCTCCTCGAGCAGCGCCAAGAGCTCCGTAAAGTTGGCCCCGACAATCGGGTCACCCCCAACTCCAATAGCGATACTCTGGCCGATCCCGTGCGCCGTGAGGAAGCTCGCAATCTCCGTCGTCATTCCGCCGCTGCGGGAAAGAACGGCCACCGTTCCCCTAGAATATGAACGTCGCACGCTATCCACCCGACCGCCGATTGTCCCCAGTTTCGCCACCTCGGGTCTGATCAAGCCGAGCGTATTTGGCCCAATCACCTGGCAGCCGGCGGCCCGGGCCCGGGCAATGATGATGGAGGTGTCCTTGCGCGGCACCCGCTCAGCCACGATCAGACATAGTTTGAGGCCCGCGGCAATCGCTTCCAAGGCCGCGGAAAGCACCGCCGAAGCGGGCACGGAAAGAATCGTGACGTTGGGCTGGTGGCGCTCCACGGCCGCGGCCACCGTGTTGTATACCGGAATGCCATGGACGACCTGTCCTCCTTTGCCGGGGGTCACCCCGGCAACAATCCGCGTGCCGTAGGCCAGCGAATCCGCCACCATTTCTGAGGCCTCGCGACCTGTGATGCCCTGCACGAGGATCCGGTCGTTCGCGTCAATTAGCATGGGACAGCGCCTCCTCAACCGCCTGTTTCGCCGCGCGATCGAGCGACCACTCCCGGCCCAGGGCCGTTATCCCCGCCTGCGCCATGATCGCCGCGGCCTCCTGCTCCCAAGATCCTGGAATGCGAAACACAGAGATCGTCTTGGCCGGATCACGCCGGGCCGCAGCCAGGCCGTCGAGGACGCCGCGGGCAATGACATCGGCCCTCGTATTGTTGACCACGTTCATGATCACGGCCAAGCGCCGGACTCCGGGCTTCAACATCAACAATGCGGTCAGTGCGGCAACCTTCGCCTCGGTTGGGTTGCCGCCAATCTCACAGTAGTTGGCCGGCTTACCCCCGTACTTTCGAATCGCATCAAACACCGTCAGGCTGGCTCCGCCGCCACCAATCAGCAGCGCCAGGTCGCCGTCAAATTCCACCACGCGGCCCGCGACGCCTCGGTGGTCCATGGCATCGATCCGCTGCGCCTCCAACTCCAGAGGCGTCGGCGTGCGACCGTAGGCCGTGGTCACCAGTTTGCCCAAGGGCGCGAGGCGCTCCGCCTGCCGGAAAAGCGCATCGTCCTCGATCTCCACATGGGCATCGAGACCAATCAACCTCTCTTCCTCGACTTCGACGAGCGGGTTGATTTCCGCGATTACCGCGTCGCACTTGAGAAAGGCCCGGGACAGGCTGGACAGCGTGTCGCCGAGCTGTACAAGCGTGCGTTCCTTGAGACCCCAATGGGCGCAGAGCAGTCGCCCCTCAACGGGCGTCAACCCGGTGCACGGATCGAAGTTCTTGCGGGCGATGTCACTGGCCCGGGCCGACTCGACGTCGATGCCCCCTGCCTTTGCTACCAACGCGACCGGGAGTTTCGCCACGGTGTCCCAAGCCACTCCGACGTAATATTCCGTCGCGAACGCCAGCTTCCTCTCCACCGAGATGCTGTGCACGGCGTGGGCCCCGACCTGCATTTGAAAGAGTTCCTCGATGGCCAGCGCCGACTCCGCGACATTTTCGGCGACCTTGACCGCCCCCGCCTTGCCCCGGCCCCCGCAGGGCACCTGGGCTTTCAGCACGACGGGATAGGTCACCGCTTGGACGGCGGCGGCGGCGTTCTTCGGGTCGTCGGCCACCGTCCACGGGTTGAAACTCAGCCCAAACTGAGAGAGCAGTGTCTTGCTCTGATGCTCCAGCAGCCTCATGATGTCTCTCCCCGGATCGCCGCCTGCAGCGTGGCCAGAAACCGCGCCGCCTCGGCGCCATCTACGACCCGATGATCGACCGCCAGCGTGAACCAAGCGGAACTGCGGTCGCCGACCTCGACCGTGCGGCCGACCGCTAATACCGCGGTCTGGCCGGCGAAGACCAGTGGGGTGAACAAATCGACGCCGAGCATCCCCAGATTGGTCACCGCCAGCCGCCCGTCCCTTAGGTCTTCGCGTCCGAGACGGTTTTCCTCGGCGCGCTTCCGCAGGTCCGCCAATGCCCGGGCGATTTCTGCGAGCGACTTCTCGTCCCCGCGACGGATGACGGGTGCGGTCAGACCGGACGCAGTGTCCATGGCCACCGCCACGTCGGCCGGACCGGCCTTCAGCTGATTGTCTTCAAGAACGGTGAGGAGGGCGGGATGGCTCTTGGCCGCACGCGCCACGTGGTAGATAAGCCGTGACGTGAACGTCGTGCCCTCGCTGCGGGCGGCGATGCCGGACACGTCCATGAACCGCAAGACTGCGATCTGCGGAATCTCGCGCTGGCCCGCTTCCATTTGTGCGATCAGCGCGTTCCGGCGAGCGGAGACCGGGGTGATCCCGTTGCCCGGCCACTGTCCGGCACCTCCTTGGGACTCGACATCTTCGACGGAGATCCGACCCTCCGGCCCCGACCCCTTGATCATGGCCAGATCCACTCCGAGCTCCCTGGCCCGCCTGCGGGCGGCGGGCAACGCACGGACCCGTTCGGAATCCTCGGCCGCCGGTTTCGCTGCAGGTGGCGAAATCATTTCGCTACTTGCGGCTGGTGCCGTCACAATAGGGGCCGCACCGCGCTCGGGCATTTGGAACGCTTCGTGCGGATCATCGGTCAATACCGCCAACGGATCATGGACGCTTACGAGGTCACCGTCCTTGATCAGGAATGTGCGCAGGTAGCCGGTTTCGCCGCACGGCACCTCCGCGGTCGCTTTTTGCGTCTCGATGACAATCAAAGTATCCTCGCCCTTGAGCGACGCCCCTACTCTTGCGGTGAGTTCAACCACAGTGGCATTCTCCAAGTTTAGTTCAATTTGCGGCAGGGTAATAATTTTTTGCATACGGCTCGTCGGATTTCCATTTTCAAATCGAGATCAATTCGAATCCCATCCATTCGGCAACTTCGGCTATCTCCCGATTCCAATGGCCCTTGGTAGTGGCGGCGTGATGAACAGCGCCAGCCTCCATCCAACGGGTATAACCGGTGTGCAGATCCGTGTGGGCGAACCGGAAGAATCCCGCCAGCGCCCCGGTGTCCGGCAGCGTTGCCTCTAGAATTTCGCCCTCCGCTACGATCAGCCGGTATTTTCCTGCAGTCGGAGTGAAGCTTAGGACTGTAGCCGGTCCGGGCGCGAGAGGATAGGCGAACGATGCGCCACGGCCATAAATACCCCGAAAGTTTGTATTCCCTATCACCACCGCAGGGCAACCTTCCCGGCGAATGCCCTCTTCCCCTTCTCCTGAATTGGCGATTACTATCGCATTGCGGTGTTCGTCCATGACCTGCACCTCCGTGTACATGGCCACGCCCGTCAGCCGCTTTAGGAGCAGCATCGCCAAGGCGGTGGGAAGGTCGCCGGTGCACGTGAACGGCCGCCCCATGGAATTCTGGATTCCATGACTGTAGCAACCCGTGATGCCAATTGCAGGATTGCGCATGCAAACCCCTATGTGGCAGTTGAAGGCGCCCGCATCGGCGCGATGCTCCTCCACCAGTTCGCAGAATACCGCGCACAGGCGGGCCGACCGGCTTGCCTCGTCCTCGGTCAGCTCCGTCACCGTATAGGCGCCGCGCATCTCACGGAGCCGGTCGCGGACTGTGGCATCAGAAATGGCCAAGTATCTCTGGGTGAGCTCCTCGCTTGAGACATGAGACACTGTTGCCCCGATGCGGTGGGCCAGATCGGCTTCGTCGATGTGGATGTCGGTCATCAAACCAAAGACCTCGCCGACCGCCAGAAGACGCGCTGTGCGCAGCGCATTGACGGTGGCGACCACCAGGAAGAAGCGTCCGAGCTCCTTCTCCGTTCGTTCGCCTTCCTCATAACCGGTGAGAACCCGGAATAAACGTCCGTTCCGGACCAAGGTGTTCGCCAACGCTTGGGTGCCGATCTGCCCGGTGTTCCTGACGATGGCTTCCATAGAATAGCCCGGGCCCACCGTTTCAATGAGCTGGGGGTTCCAAACCAAAATGGGAGCCTTCAGATGCTGCAACGCCGCCCAGCAAATTCCACCGAAGACCGCGATCGTTGTTACGACGACGATGCAGTCGGGCTTCTTTGCCGCGAGTGCCTGCCCAGCAGCAGCAGCAGTCGCGACATCCACGACCAGTGTGCCGTCCCAGATCACTTCGCCAAACTTTGCCAGCCGATCATAACTTCGCTTTGCGAGCGCCGCTTTTTCCACCGGGAAATCCGGGCAAATACCCTCGTAATAATCCACATAAAACGGGAGGTACCCAATCTTGAGGCGGGAAGGTTTGTTGTCTATGTTCAATGACTAAGGGGAATCAGAGCATCAACCATCCGCCGTTGATATCGAACGTCGCACCGGTGGCGTAGCTACACTCATTTGAAGCCAGAAAGGCGATGCAATACGCGATCTCGGCAGGAAGCCCGAGGCGCTTGAGCGGGATCTGCTCGCATAGCTTGGCGATCCGTTCCTTCGGCAGGTTCCACATCATGCGCGTGTCCAGGACACCAGGAGCGATACAATTCACGAGGATTTTGTCGGCGGCTACCTCGCGGGCGATTGACTTTGTGAACATCACGATGGAGCCCTTGGTGCCGCTGTAGATGCTGGCGGCGTCGTACGACCCCGTTCGTCCGCCCGTCGAAGCGATGTTGATAATCCGCCCGCCGCCCATCTTTTTCATGATCGGGCAGACGGCCTGACACAGAAAATACTGGCTGCGCGCGTTGACATTGACCAGTCGCTCCCAATCCCGAGGTGTTGATTTCTGGAACGGAATCCGCGGGCAAATTCCCGCAAGATTCACAAGGATATCCAGACGGCCGTAATGTTTAAAGACCGACTGGATCATGCGTTTTCCCGCCGCCACGTTCGCAAGGTCGACGACATATCCTTTCGCGGCGTCGCCAACCTTGGCCACGACGGACCGTAAACTGGCCCCGTCGACGTCCACGGCCGCCACGCGGGCCCCCTGCGCAATCAGGACCTCGATGGTCGCGGCGCCGACGGCGCCTGCTGCGCCGGTTACGATCGCCACCTTCCCATCGAGACGAAACAGAGATTTTTTGCTCTTCATAAATTGAATTGATACTTGCGGACGGCGTTTTCGTCCACGGTCACACCCAAGCCCGGCTTGTCCCTGACCTCGAGAAATCCGTCCCTTTGCACCCACGGATCCGACACCAGTTCATGCTGCATCGGCGATTCGTGGGGCTTGAAGTCCATTGTCAGGCCATGGCTCGAACTGGCGAGTAGATGCACACTCGCTGCCGTGTTGAGGGCGCTACTCCATGTGTGGGCCGAGAACGCAAGATTCTCCGTCTCGATCAGCTTCACTACGTAGCGGCATCCGGTGATACCCTGACATCGGCCCGGATCCATCTGCACAACGTCGACCCCACCCGCCCGGATCAGGCGTCGGTAGCCTTCGATGTTCCACTCCTGCTCCCCCGTCCCGATCCGGGTGGACACTCGGCCCCGCAAGCGTACATGGGAATCCAAATCGTGCGGAGGGAGCGGCTCCTCAATCCACAGCAACCGATACGGCTCCAGATCGTGAATTCGCTGGATCGCGGTCGTGAGATCCCACTTTACTTGGGCGCCAAGCACGTCCAGCACGAGATCAATCTTGTCCCCGATAGCCTCGCGCAATCGCCTGGCCAGTTCGAGATCGCGCTGGCGGTCTTGACCGAACACCGATTCTGGTCGGCTGCCCCAGCCGCCCTTGACAATCCGGTAGCCTTGGTCGCAAAACCACACGAACTCCTTCACCGTCCAGTCCAAGTCATCCATATTCAGATGGATCGAGGCCATCGCCGTCACCCGTTCGTGCAGGCGTCCTCCGAGCAGGGAGCAGAGCGGTTGCCCGAGCAGCTGGCCCTTCAAGTCCCAGAGTGCCATGTCGACCGCGCTGATCCCCAAAGCCGCGATACCCTGCGGGCCGTACCACCAAACCCGCTTGAGCATCATCCGCCACAGTCGCTCGGTGTCGTGGGCGTTCTCGCCAATCAGCAGCGGGGCGAAGCCGTGCTCGATCACCAGCTTCACGGCTGCGGCCGATTCCGGAAATTGCGAAATCGATTCACCCCAACCGACCGTCCCATCGGCCGCTTCAGCCCTGGCGAGCGTCACATAGCGCAACTTGCCGTGGTCATGCGGTTCAGGATACTGCAATGGAAAGGCTGTGATCGATTTGATCTTCATTTCATATCTCCTTGGCGGCAGCTGTCAGGAAATCGCGGAAGAGGATGGTCTCGGACAGATTGTCGCATTCGTTGCAGTTCTCCCAATCGATCCGGACGTATTCGAGGCCCAGATAACCCCCGTAGCCCACCTTCTGCATCGCGCGGAGCACGCCCTTGTAATCGATGGTGTTCTTGTCGAAAGGCGCTTGAAGCCGGCCCTTGGCTGCCCCGCGGACATGGAAGTGGCTCGCGTGCCGTAGCAGGGGCTCGATCTCGGCGTCCGGGTAACCCGCCCGGATGAAATGGCCGTAGTCGAGCGCGTACGTCAAGCCTGGGGCCTCTCGGATGAGTCGCAGGGCGTCAGCGGGAGTTTCGATAATGGATCCGATGTGTGGCTCCACGGCGTAGACGACGCCTCTTTCCGCCGCCTGAGTCGCCCGCCAGCTCAGCTCGCGAGCGCTACGCTCAAAGTTTTCCGCCACGCTCACCCCGGGAAAATTCACGCCAGGAAGTTGCGTCAAGTGGCTCCCTCCTGCGGCCTTCACATAATTCAAGGCCCGCTCGAAAAGCTTCCGCGATTTGCGGTTGTCTTCCGGATCTGGGTTATTCGGCGCCAAAGTTTCCCGATCGGTGCCGATGTGAAAGACGTCCGCGAGGGTCATCTCGCGATCGGCCAGAATCGTTCGCAGCTGCGAACCTTTAGCCTCGGGTTGGGCCAGCTCGACCGACGGGTTCAGGTGCTTGCACCCTTCGAAGAGGGCGATGTCCACGGCCGGGACCTCAAGCATCCGTATCAAGTCGAGTACGGCGGGGAAGGAGACGAGCGGAAAACTGAAGTCGGAGCAGGCTAGTTTTAGTTTCATGATGGCGTTAGAATATTGTGATTTACGCGCACATTCTTCCCGCTCCGGGCCGAGATGCAGGCCGCCTCGATGATCTTCATTGCATACAAACCGAGGTCTCCTGGCGATCGGTTCGGGGCCAGGCCGAGAATCGCATCTACGAGGTTGTTCGCCGGATCGTGGAATGGATAGACCGCCTTCTCGTCGAGCGGAGGGAAGATCTGCACCGCCCCCCGACGCGGATGATATTCCATCGTGCCTCGCCAGAGCTCCATAAGCAGCATGCCTTGGGTCCCGAAGGCCCGGATCTCAAACTGGCGGTTGGAGAGCATCGTGTCGCCCGTGCTGGCCAGCGTCACCAGGCTGCCATTGCACAGCTTCATGCAGAGCGCGTCGTAGGCGTCGATTTCGAGCTCCGCATTGTCGAAATGGGCAAACACCTCCGCCGGATCGGACTTGGTCAGAAGCCCCAGATAGGCCGCGGCGTGCGAAACCTGACAAAATATCTGCCCCCCGCCGGCGGTGGCCGGGTCACTGTATGAGTGGATCTCCGGGACCAAGTACGGTTCGGCGTAGTTCGGGTCGCCCCCTTCGTCAAACAACTCTTTCCAAGTCCGGGCACGATAGAGGCCGCCGGAGAAGTTCGTGAAGAGCATGCTCACCATCTTCAGGTCACCCAAGCGCCCCTCCGCCACCAAGCGCCTCGCCTCGAGTGCGTGCGCCGTGTAGTGCCAAGGGCAGCTGATCAGCAGCTGCAGGCTCCGCTGCCGCGCAAGGTCAACCAGCTCGCTCGCCTGCGCCAACGTCATGGTCATGGGCTTTTCCATCAACACGTGCAGGCCGTGCTCAAGGCATGTCCGAGCATTGTGATAGTGCATATTGGGGGTTGAGCCGTCGACCACGGCGTCGATGCCCTTGATGCGCACCATTTCCTCGACACTGGTCACGGCATGCTCGACCTGAAAGTCGCGCGCCACCTTTTCCGCCTCCTCTCGCTTGCGTTTTTGCACTGCCACCACCAGCGCGCGCGGATTCGCCTTCAGCGCGGGGAGATGCGCCGTCGTGGCCCACCACCCCGCCCCGAGAATTCCACAGCGAACAATCGATTTCATTGGTTGCCTTTTGTTGATCCGGCAAAGGGGATGGTCCAGATTGCGGCGGCATAGCCATCAAGCTTGAGGTGCAATTCCCACTCCCCGTTGCGTTTGGTCGGCACGGCGGCGACCACCAGTCCGTTTTCAAAATGCACTTGGCCATTAGCGACTGGTTTGGTGGTCAGATCGGGAACCCTTACGCGCACGATCACTTCGGCGGTGTCCGGCTTCCCATTGGCCAAGGTTAAAGCCAGACCGCCTTCCGACAGGAACATATAGCCTTCGCCGCCGGTCACACTGAGTCCCCGGTTGTCGACGAAGCGGCCATGCGAAACAAATGCCGCCGTATCCTTACGCAGCTTTGCTAACCGCCCGATCTGCGCTGCATATTCAGGCGCGTCAGACAAAAGCCCAGTCATCCCCCTGGTGGCGATGGCGAGGAAAGATCCCATCGCAAACGCTTTCGAGAGAACAGGCCGCTGATACTCGTCGGTACACCAGATAAAGCATACCTCAGGCATCACATATTTGAACACCTCAAGCCGCGGCCAGTTTGAGCTGTTCCAGCCCCAGACCCACCAAGCGTCGACTGATTGTGTATTCCAGAGATCCGGTACCTCCCCAATCGTGTAGGCTTCCGGGTCCCTTTGGCGCGCCAGCTTGGTCTCCTCGCCATACCAGAAATACGCCTGGTCCATTATGGCAAAGGGATCGAGACCTTCCTGATTCTTGGGGAGCGCATAATGACCCTCGAACGCCTGATCGATAAAAAGCGAATTCAGGCCGAGATCGAAAGTCTGCTGGGTCAGTTCCCGGGCAAAGGTTCGGAATTTCTTCGTGCCTTGGGAAAGACTGCGAGTGCCTTGATCGTAATAGCCCGTCAGGTAAATCGCTCCATTCATTGTACCGGAAGCATTCCCGTAGAGAGGAATTCCGAAGAAAGAATACTGCGCTTCCGACCCAATGCGCTGCCAGGCCTTGCTGGTTTCGTTAATCAGCCGGTAATTCACGCACGCGCTGATCTGAAAGCCCATTGCTTTCACCTCCCCGAGCGCGCGCTTCAATTTCTGTTCGCGATCGCGCGGCATTTCCCAGAAGTCGCCCGCCGCGTCCGGGCGGCAATAGACCGAGGCCGTATTGTCCCAGAACGAGATATCGGTGACTCCGTATTTCAGGCAGTCTCGGGCCATTGCAGGCAACTCGTCGAAATCGTGATAAGGATCGCCGTTGAATCCCTTGATCTGCACATGGTAAAGGCCGATTTTTTCCCGGAGCGATCGCGGCATATCAGTGGGCCGCCACCACGGCTCCATGAATTTGCGCAACCGGTCAGCCGTCGTGTGCCAATCCGATTGGTGAACGCCGATGCCGAACTCGCAGGAGCGGTAGCTTTGGCCCGGTTGCAGCAGGATCGTGGTCACCCAAGCCCAACCCAGCTCCACGTGCGCCGGATCCCCCGCAAGGTTCTCATAAACAAAATCCGTCGGCCGGGATCTCTTCTCGTATTTTATATAAGAGAGTCCGCCTCTGGGGGTGCTCAGGTCCATCATCGGCAGAAGCTGCGCCGAACGCAGTCCAATCCGTTGGAGATGCTGGCCAAAAGCATGGGTGTCAAAAGTCCCATGGTCGAAGCGAGTATAGAGATCACGGTCACTCCCTCGGCTGGTGGTGAATGTGTCGTCACCAGCCTTGTTCGGGCTCGACCGGCCCGCGACGAACGGGAACCAAGCCTCCACAATCGGCGAGGTGCCCCGATTATCGATCTCGGCCGTAAACAACGCCTCCGGGCTGTCTTTCGGCAGTCGGACGGTCACGGTCAGATAAATCCCCGTATCGAGGCCCCCGTCGCGCAAGACCGGAAACCGGAGTGTCAGCGTGTCTTCGGTTGCTTTTATCTCCGGCGGACCCGCGTCATTGGAGAGGAGAATATTGGAGGATTTTTCCGGCGTCCTCTGAATCAGCTTCACTAAGCGCCGGGGCGTCGAGGGAGACAGCCACTGATACCCTCTCTTCAAGTCGGTAATCTGCGTCAGACAGCCGTCCCGCTCAGAGAATTCCAGGCTGATAATCTTGTTTTGGAGCCTGACGGTTTTTTCCGGCGAAGCAGCCGCAGGCGTCTCCGCCCCAAAGGAAGAACCCGTCAACAACAGAACGACCGCTAATATGCCGACACTGGGGAAGGCCCCGTGGGTTGATTTCATCATAATTTGTTTCAGTTCGGTTTTTCTGGTTCCCAGCGGTGACCATCTAACCGCCTGTTTCCAGTGAGGGCCGTTTAATTTTATGCTGACGAGGTGGTTCGGGCAGCCGACCAGTTGCCGTCCAGCCAGTGACTTGGGGGGCTGGTCGATCGGGGAAAAGCGAATGCACAAGCTTCACCGCCGTCTCGACCAGCAGACGTTCGCATTGCGGGCTGACGGGCGCCGGCAACCCGTATGGCTTATGACCATAAGTTGGCTCGTAGCCACCCAATGGGTATTCCGCGGCCGTGGGAAAGTAGGAGATCGCTCCGTTCGTGTAGCCGGCGTAGAGGGTCACCTCGGCGGGAGACCGCTCTTTCACCGCGAGCCCGATTTCGGTGAAGATCTCACCCGGCCCGGTGGCAATCACCCCATTACCGATCCGCACCGCGTGAATTGTGCCCCTTTCCACGACGCGGGGCTTCCCACTCTGGAACTCCTGTTCCACCCGGCGGGCCCAGTTCAAACCGTGGAACCGCAGCATTCGTAATTCCCGCTCCGGTACGCTGTTCTCCGTCGCCCGTTCGATCGCTTCTTCCGTGCGAGTGATCAGGGCTTGGATCTCTCCCAACTTTGGCAGCGGCATCAATGGGAATGCCACTTCTTCGGCACAGAAGGCCAGCTTGGGCGCGGGCTCATCCTCAGATTCCCAGCGGAAGAGTCTGAGTCCCGTGCCCGACACCAGTCCCTCTTCGCGCAAGTGTGCGGCCTGAGCTCGCCGATCCGCCAGCGCATGGATCGCTTCAATGCCGAGACGGGTCCCCATTTTTTTCATCGCCTCGTCCTTGCTAAGAAAGGCCACGCGGGGCATGATATTACCCCCGGCACCCTGTAAGAAAACACACTCGCCGCCTGTCGTCTTTCGGACGAAATCCCGCATCGGGCCGGGAAAGTCCGGCGAGTACCCCTCATAGCCTATGCCGGTAGTCACGGTATGACAGCCATAGCCGACCACGGTCGCAATCGCACTGCCATCTGCACGCACTGCCTGCAGGACCGGCACCGATGTATCCACGAGGCCCTCTGGGTTCCATCCGATCTTGGTCACCTTACCGTCAGCGTCCCGCTGGCGCCGATTGATAGCCTCGTCAACATGCCCCAACCCCCAGCGAACTCGCGCAGGCTCCATGCATTCAAAGGCCCTCTTGCAGGCATCGACCACCCGGCCGTGAAGAAAATCAATATACGCCAAAACCTCAGCTGACGGTTCCAAATCGCGCTCACCAAGCAATCCGCAAAGCGCCCGACACCCGGGCGGGGCATGATGAGTGTGGCTCCAATTGAGGAGAATACCCGCCTGATCTGTGCCGGTCTCGGCGGCGACCCTCCGGCGCAGCACATCCGCCTCTGGTGACTGTATCCCGATAGTGTCGATGCCGCACAGGACCACCCGCATCGGCCCGCACGCGAAAGCCAGCGCTGTTACTTCGAGCGGGGCAAGCCGACCGAAGGCCGGACTCACGCGCTGCACGGACCCGCTCATCGGCAACCCCAAAGGTGGATCAATCGTAACCGCAGCTGCCCCCGCCCGAAAGATCCCATCCAACGTCCCCGCAGATTTATCGTGTTCATCACTCGGCATCGAGCCTCCTTTTTTTTGATTTGGGCTAGGCATTTTTTTTAATATGATTTGCGTGAGTTGCAATTTTTTGCAAACTTATTTATTGAGTGATACCAACAGCAATTGATAATTAGCCTGACGTGACCCCGCCAAATCAAGCCACTTGAAGCGTTAGTCTGGAGCCCATAAAAGGAACCAGACGATGCAAGGGAAACGCTCCACCACTGAAGATAAGATCCGCATCTTGCGGAGTGCCGATGGCGGCAAAAGCATC
>SXGR01451895.1_pt1 | contig 18131 bp, 14 predicted proteins | sample 3174711 | NCBI WGS metagenome assembly SXGR01 (sample SAMN11356860, study PRJNA531348) | freshwater metagenome | isolation source: freshwater sample F1-60 | place: China: Fuxian Lake, Yuxi | collected 2017-12-25
GGTCGCATGCGGCGCGCAGCTTGTTCTTGATGCGTTGCAGCTTCGTGCCCACGTTGGACACGGAAATCCCAAGCACTTCCGCGATGGACGCGTGGTCATGACCGTCGAGGTAGAGCAAGACTAGTGCCTTGTCCAATGCACTCAGATCGTCGATCCATAGCATCAGCAATTCCAGGTCCTTGCTGGGTTCTGCCGATGGTACCGCAATCGTGATCGCAGCACCTTCGAGCGACACGTGGCGGTGGCTGTGCCGACGCTCGCGCCGATGGAAGGAAACAGCCACGTTGATCGCGATGCGGTAGATCCAAGTCGTTTCTTGGAACCGATTGTCATAGCGGTCGCGAGATCGCCATAACTGCATCGCAATCTCCTGCATCACGTCGTCGCGGTCGCTGACGTTGGGGCAATAGGCATACGCGACCTTGTGGATCAGGCCGGCGTGCCGCCGCAACAGAATGGTGAATTGGTCAATGTCCATCGACAATATGATTCGCAGCGGCCGAGTGGCAAATCACAAGTCCAGTTCCATCTTTTTGCGGCTGCATCAAGTTCACCACGCCCCGACGGTCCCTCTGTGGTGGATATGCGAAATGAACGATGCCGGCTGGCTGGTCGAAAACTACGTGAGCTTCCGACTGTTCAGGGTGCCGAACGTCAGCTTCTGCTGTGAACGCTTCAATAAAAAGCAGTTGTGGGTCGGCCGCTAGGCCGTCCCATGCTTCGACAGGCGGCCGCCCCACAACTGCTATCCGCATCGCGTTCATCGGCAGCAAGCATCGTTATGCGATGCGCACGGGTCGGCCCAGGCTCAGCACCGCTCGTATCTGAAGCGGCCAATCACAGCTGCATTCAAATACTTCCCGTGAGACGGTGCCGCGAGCAAGGCATCGAAGACGCTAACGGGCACGCCGAAGTACCTGTAGACACCGCTGCCGCCAAACTTCACAAACAGTATCGAACGCGATGAGTCGAATCCTACGGACACGATGTTGGATGACTTGACGAAAATCTCCACCACCGACGCATCGGGAAAGCCCGGCGCGTAGGACTTCCGCTGATAGGTGTGACGAGTGCGATAGGAGTCAGCGTACGAGCGCCAGTTCGTGCGGATGTCTTCGCTGGCTGCCTGCGGTGGCGGCGTGCGGCCTTCTTCGAGCAATTCCGAGAGGTACTCGTAGGCGGCGTTAATCTCTTTAGCACGCTCCTGCGCCTGCGCGTGGGCAATGGGGTCCTGCTGATGACGGTCGGGGTGCCATCGGCTGATCTCTCGACGATAGGCTGTCTTAAGAGCGGCTTCATCGGTCACGGTTTCCAATCCAAGTGCGCGGCAATGCTGGTAGAACAGTCCGTGGGTCATCTCGCCACTGATGGTTGGATTCGCATAACGGTCGGGTTCAGCGGCGGGCCGCGCAGCGGACCGTCCGCTGCAACCGGTTGTTAGATGGCCGCTCGCCTTTGCCGGTCGGCCCCCGTTCCTTGCACGTTTGCTTATTCCCGCCATGTCGCCGCCCCCAGCGGCAGCTCGTTTAACTCCGCCCTTGCTTCGTGCCATGCCGGGTAGTGCTTGCTCAGCAGGGAGAGGAACTTCTCGCTGTGGGTCGGCTCGATCAGGTGAAGTATCTCGTGCACAACGACGTACTCCAGCAGGTCCTTCGGCTTCTGCACGAGTTCGGTGTTCAGTCGGATGTTTCGTGCGCGGTGGTTGCAGCTGCCCCACTTGGTCTTCATGCGCTGCAGGAAGTAGCTGGTCACCACGACGCCCAGCTTGGGTTCCCACTTGCGTATCAACTTGGGGACGGCCTCGTGGAGCAGGGACCGATGCCATTCCTGCATCACGGCCTCACGTTTCGCCAGTGAGCTGCCGGGGCGCACGGTGAGCGTGATGCTGCGATGACTCAGTCGGACGGAGGGCTTTGTCTCTTCTTCCCTCACGGAGAGCAGATACCGTCGGTCCCAGAGGAAATGACTCTCACGCTCAACGAACTCCCGCGGCGTCTCCCGCGCCTGCGCTTGTAGCTTTGCCTGCTGATCCCTGATCCACCCGAGCTTGGACGCAGCATATGCGCGGGCCACATCAAGGCGCGTCGCCTTTGGTGCGACTAGGGTGACGCGACCGCTCGGGGGTGCACAGAGAGGTGGACGTGCTTGACATCCTTGCGCGTCACCTCGCGCTCGCCCATCTCGCGGGGATGGGTTCCGCGATGGAATCGCACATACCGGCGCACCCACGAACAGTACGCTTCAACGGTCCGTGAGCTCGAGTGCCGCAGGCGGAGGCGTTCCTCGAGTACGGCGACTAGCGTGCGTGGGGCGTTGGGCATGACAGCATGATGCCGGCCCAGACAGGCGCCGGCATCACCGAATCATTCCACTCCCACTCACAACAATGCGAGGCTTACGAAAGCCCGGTGATTTCGCCCTTCTCGTCGATCGACATCCCTTCAGCGGCAGGCACCTTGGGCAGTCCCGGCATCGTCATGATCGTACCTGCCTTGGCCACCACGAACCCTGCGCCCGCCGAGCCGTAGACTTCCTTGATCGCGATGCGGAATCCCGTTGGCCTGCCGAGCTTTGTCGCGTCATCGGTCAGCGAATACTGGTTCTTGGCGATGCACACTGGCGTCCTGGCCATGCCGTTCGCCTCGAGGTACGCGATCTGCTCCTCTGCGGCTGGTGAATAGTCAGCGCCGTCGCCGCCATACACCTTCGTCACCACGGCGTGGATTTTCTCCTTGATCGGCAGCGCGGCATCGTAGAGCGGAGCGAACTGTTCGCCGCCCGCTTTGAGCATCGTCAGCACTTCGCGGGCGAGCGTCTCGCCGCCGGCGCCGCCTTTGGCGTGCACCTCGCAGAGCACCACGCGCACGCCGAGCTTGGCCGCATGCGCCTCGACCATCTGGAGTTCCTTGTCGGTGTCGGCCGCGAACCGATTGATGGCGACAACGACCGGCACGCCAAACTGCTTCACATTCTTGATGTGATGTTCGAGGTGCGGCAATCCCTTGTCGAGCGCACCGAGGTCCTCGGTCGTGAGCTGCTTCTTGTCGAGACCGCCCTGCATTTTGAGTGACCGGACGGTGGCCACGAGCACGGCCGCCTCGGGGTTGAGCCCGCCGAATCGGCACTTAATGTCGAAGAACTTCTCGGCACCGAGATCCGAGCCGAAGCCGGCGTCGGTCACCACAACGTCGCCGAGCGCGAGGCCGGTCTTGGTGGCGATGATCGAGTTGCAGCCGTGCGCGATGTTGCCGAACGGGCCGGCGTGGACGATCGCGGGGCCGCCCTCGAGGGTCTGCACGAGGTTGGGGCGAATAGCATCGTTGAGTAGGATCGCCATCGCGCCGACCGCCTTGAGGTCGCGCGCACGTACGGGACGCCGGGCGTCATCCGCCGTGGCGCCGACGACGATGTCGCCGAGTCGCTTCTCGAGGTCAGCGCGGCTCGATGCCAGCGCGATGATGGCCATGACCTCGGAGCCGGGGATAATCACCCAGCGTTCGCTGCGCTCGACACCGTTTGTCCCTCCACCGACACCGACTTTCGCGTGGCGCAGGGCGCGGTCATTCATATCAATCGTACGCGGCCAGGTGACGCGGTCGGCCCCGATGTTGAGCGGGTTGCCCTGAAAAATGGAATTGTCGAGCATCGCGCTGAGCAGCGAGTGCGCGCTGGAGATGGCGTGGAAGTCGCCGGTGAAGTGGAGGTTGATGTCCACCATCGGGATCACCTGCGCATATCCGCCGCCCGCTGCGCCGCCCTTCACGCCGAATACGGGGCCCAGCGATGGCTCGCGAATGCAGAGCACGGCATTCGTACCGATCTTGCGCAGGGCCTGCGCCAGGCCGACGCTGACGGTGCTCTTGCCCTCGCCGGCGGGCGTAGGGCTTATGGCGGTGACGAGGACGAGCTTGCCTTTCGCAGGGCGCTGGCTGATGTCGAGCGGAATCTTTGCCTTGTACTTACCGTACAAATCGATATCGTCGGTACCAAGCCCAATCTCGTTTGCGACCGCAGCAACGTGACGCGGCCGGACCGACTGTGCGATTTCGATGTCTGAAAGCATATGGGAAAACGGGGAACGAGGACCTGAAAAGACGTACTACTTACGAATGACGGTAGCGATTGTAACCTGCTCTGTGACCGGCCTGAATCATCCGCGCGGCAAGGGGGGATGCACGACGCGTTTGTCCTCGCGCCGACGAATTGAATCCAGGCGCGCGGCGATGCCAGGTTGGGCGCGGACCACGTCGTCGGACTCGCCGGGATCGCGCTCGATATCGAACACGGCCAACGTGTCCCGCATCCAGACGCCCTTCCACTTGCCCTCAAGGACCGCCGATTGCCTACGATCGGGTGAGTACCACACCTGATAGGGGCGCATCGACGGCATGCTGGCGCCCGTAAGTGCTGTGAGGAATGACCGGCCGTCAATATCCGGAGGCGTATTACCCGTTGCAATCTCCGTCAGCGTGGCGTGCAGATCGGTGAAGTCAGCGCGCAATGCTGATGATGTGCCCGCCTTTACGCGAGCAGGCCAAACAACCACGCCGGGGACGCGAAGGCCGCCATCATAGAGATCACCTTTGAAGCCGCGATAGTTTTGTGTGCCGTTGAACCAGCGACCGATCACGTTCGACTGTCCGTCGTCATCACCTTTAAGAAACGTCGCGCCGTTGTCGGAGAGAAACACAATCATTGTGTGTTTCGCCACACTGAGCGAATCGAGCAGCATTCTCAAGCGGCCGAGATCGCGGTCGAGCCGATACACCTGCGCTGCATAGCTGCGCTTGGCAAGTGGCCACGGCCGATCCGCATAGGGGCCGAGGTCCGGAACCTCGTAGCCTCCGTCGAGTCCCGTGCGCGCAGCTTCGTTGTTGATATGGGGCAAGTTTGTCGCCCAATACGCAAAGAAGGTGCGCGAGGCGTTAGAGCGCACAAAGCTGAGGAGGCGATCCGTGATGAGGTCGGGCGCGTAGTCAAGTCTCACACTCGCCCGCCCACTCCCCATCCGCCTAGCGTTCGGTACGATATTCCGCGTTCGCAGCGAATCTGTGCCGTCGATCAGATACTCAGGGTAGAAGTTGTGGGCATGCACCTGATCGCGATATCCAAAGAACGCGTCGAACCCCTGAGCCAACGGCCACGACGCCGGCTGACTGTCCCACGACAGCCCCCACTTCCCAAAAATCCCGGTAGTGTATCCAGCGCCGCGGAGCCGCTCGGCGAGCGTAATGTCGGCCGCGCGGAGGTAATCGTTGTCATTGTCATCGAGTCGGCACCGGCCATTGTGAAGTCCGGTATTTAGCGAGCAGCGCGCCGGGCCGCAGACCGCGGCGCTTGAGCGATACTCGGTGAACCGCATGCCATCCAGCACCAGCGCATCGATGTTGGGCGTCGCGATATCGCGCTGCCCCCATGCGCCCACTTCACCGATGCCGAGGTCATCGGCAAGAAGGATAACAATGTTCGGCGTGCGTTCCACTGAGTGTCGGATGACGCCGGCTGGCCGGCAGGCGATTATTGCGAGCATTCCGAGTACTAGCGGTATAGTACACTGCAGGGCCCGGTTCATTTGTAACGCACGGATCATCGGCGTGGGTCCTCGACTAGTCGGGGAAAGTGGGTGTACACATTAGCCCCTTGGCCCCGGACGAGACCCGCCAGCGTCACGCCGGCTTTTTCGGCGAAGTCGATAGCGAGTCCAGTCGGACGGGAGACCGCAGCCAATAGTGGTGAGCCAGTGACAGCAACTTTCTGCACCAGTTCATAGCTCGCGCGACTTGTAACCACGAAGAAGCCGGTGGAAGGGTCACGCCCGGCACGCGCGAGCGCGCCGATCACTTTGTCCAGCGCATTGTGCCGGCCGACGTCTTCCCGTACAATCTCCAGCGAACCTGCTTCGTTCGCCCACGCGGCGGCATGAACGGCGCGAGTCTCGGAATTCAGCGGCTGATTGGCTGCGAGTGACTCACCTGCGCGGGCGACGGCGGCTGCCGAGAACTGCACGTTGGTGCTTACCAACCGCGGCTCGCGAATGGCGTGATCAATCGCATCGATGCCGCAAAGCCCGCAGCCGGTACGTCCGGCGAGGGCACGCGTACGCTCGGCAACGCGCGCCTGTGCGTCAGGATGCAATTCTATCTGCACCTCAATACCGCGCGCGTGACGTACGACATAATATCGGACAATCTCACCAAGGCCGGAAGCGATTTCTTCGCTCAACGTGAAGCCCACCGCGAGGTCGTCAATATCCGCCGGCGTGCACATCATGACCACGTGCGGCTTACCACCATACACGAATGCGACCGGTACTTCTTCCGCTACCGCTCCGGAATCTGCGCGGGCCGCGGCGCCGTCGATCCGCGTGAATGGGCGCGGCTGCGAGGGAGGAAGGTTGCCGAGGTTGGTCACGCGCGGCGGACGATCATCACGATAGCGCTGGCGCCGCCGCATCGGCAGCCATCTGCGTGGCCGATCGGCCATTCTGCACGTGCTGCCAGCCGAACCGGCCCTTTATGCAGAGATTGCCGATCGTGATGTCGTTGTCGAGCGGGCTCGTGGCCTTTACGATCTCGCCATCCTGCACGTGCAACGTCAGGGTGCAGCCCACGCCGCAGAACGGGCAGACGGTATCGGTCGAGGTCTGCTTCGACTCATTCCAATTGCCCTCCTGTCGCAGATCCCACTCGCGCTTGCTCATCAGCGCACCCGTGGGGCAGACGGCGATACAGTTGCCGCAATAGACGCAGGCCGACGTGGGGAGATCCACCGCGAACTCAGTCGAGATATGGGCGTGGAATCCGCGTCCGGCGACAGCGATGGCGAAGGTGTTCTGGTGGTCCTCTCCGCACGCCTCGACGCACTTGTAGCAGAGAATGCACTTCGCGTAGTCGCGAATGTAGAGGTCGTTGTCGACGAGTACCGGCTGCGCCACGGTCTCGCACGCACCGAACCGCTCTGGTTGCGCGCCATATTCGGTCATCATCTCGGCGAGACCGGGCGCGGTCGACAGGTCCGTGCTCGACGCGAGCATCTCCAGCACGAGCTTGCGCGTCAGATTCACGCGCTCGCTCCGTGTCTGCACCACCATGCCGGGCTCGACCGTGCGCGAGCAGGCCGGCGCCAGCACGCGGGCGCCCTCGACCTCGACCACGCAGACGCGACAGACATTCACGGGCGCAAGCGTTTCGAGCCAGCAGAGCGTGGGGATCTCGATGCCGAGCTTCTGGCAAGCGCCAAGGATCGTCGTGCCTTCCGGCACAGTGACCTGGAGGCCGTCCACGATGAGTTCAATCACCGGCTTCGGGATCGTCGAAGGCCGCGAGAGCTGGACGAGTTGCAGATGGGGGAAGGTCATGCGGGATACAGGTTGAGTCGCTTGATGGCGCTTTCGATCGCGGTATATGCGGTTTGGCCAAGTCCGCAGATCGACCCGTCCTTCATGGCAGTGCCGATCTCTTCAAGCAGGGCGAGCTCCGTTCGCATTCCGCCCAACGGCTTCTTCTTCGAGAGGCGAATCAGCGCTTCCTCCTGGCGGACCGTGCCGACGCGGCAGGGCACGCACTGCCCGCACGACTCGTCGCGGAAGAACTGTGCAATGCGTAGCAGCATGTTCTGGATGTTCACCGACGTATCGAATGCGACGACCACACCCGATCCGAGCGTGACGCCCGCCGCGCGCGTGTCTTCATGTGTGAGCCTGAGCCCCATTTCGTCTGGGCGAATGAACGCACCAGCGGCGCCACCGAGCAACGCGCACTGCAGCGTGCCGGTGCCGCCGATGCCGCCCGCGAGTGCGATGAGCTCGCCGAGAGTGGTGCCCATCGGGACTTCGTAGACACCAGGCTGCTTCACGTGGCCCGAGAGACAGAAGAGGCGTGTACCCGCGCTCTGGTCCGTGCCGAGTGTCGCCGCGGCCGTGCCGCCTTCGAGAATGATTGGCAGCACATTCGCGAGCGTTTCGACGTTGTTGACGACGGTGGGCTGGTCAAAGAGCCCGTGCTGTACGGGGAAGGGCGGCTTGTTGCGCGGCTCTCCACGTTTGCCTTCGATGCTCTCGAAGATGGCCGTCTCTTCGCCACAGATGTATGCGCCGGCGCCACGACGGACTTCAATGTCGAGCGCAAAGTCGCGGCCCATCACGCGCTCGCCGAGCAAACCCGCCGCGCGCGCCTGGTCGATCGCGTGCTGCATGCGTTGCGCGGCGAGCGGATACTCGCCGCGGATGTAGACATATCCGCGCGAGCAACCGGCAGCGTAGGCGCCGATCGTCATGGCCTCGACGATCGCGAACGGATCGCCGGTGAGGAGCACGCGGTCCTTAAACGTGCCCGGCTCGGACTCGTCGGCGTTGCAGATGATGTACTTGGACGTCGCGTGCTGCGTGCGGACGGCCTCCCACTTGCGGCCGGTGGGAAATGCCGCGCCACCACGGCCCAGAAGTTTCGCGGCGTTCAACTCGGCGATGATCCCTTCGGGCCCGAGCATGAATGCCTTGTCCATTGCTTTGTATCCGTCGGCCTTCTGGTACGCGTCGAGCGACGTGGGATCAACCGAGCCGACCCGCTTCAGCAGTCGTAGCGGACCGATGCCGCCGATCTGTGTGGTCAGCGGGTCCGGTGGCAAATCTGCCGTTGCCGTGGTCCGAGGTGCCGCAGCAAGCACATCGTCCGGGTCCGCGCCACCGCCGAGCAGTCCCATTGCGTAGTCAGCGGTGATCTCACCAGTCGAGAGCTCGACGACCGGTTGACCGGCTTCGATGAGCAGCGCAGCCGGCGCGACATCGCACAGTCCGAGGCAGGGTGAAGTGGTCCAGGCGCCATGATGTTCGTTGAGCGTCGCGTGAGCACCCGGTGGCGCATCACCATGCCCACCCACCGTACCGTGCGGCAGAGGCGGGCTGTGGTGAGCGCGGAGTGAATCGCAGACGGCCTTCGCGCCCTTCGCGCGGCAGGCAATGTCGTCGCACACGTGCAGTACGCGCCGCGGCCGCGGTCGCGTCGAGAGCATCATGTAAAAAGTCGCGACACCCCACGCTTCGGCGGGTGGAACGGTCAGTCGCTCGCACACATAGTTGAAGCCGCCTTCGCTGATCCACCCCATCCGTTCCTGGAGCCCCTGGAGGGCGGGGAGGAGGAGATGGCGCCGGTCACGCTGTTCCTTGCCACCGTATGCGACGTGCGTGTCACGCACGGTACGCGTGGTGCCGCCGTCCCACGACGCACGAGGGGCACCGAGTCGCGCGTCAACGGCTGCGCGTTCGTCCGGCGTGGGTGTGGCGGCTGAGAGCTTGATGTCCACGGACTATCTCACCGCCGCCAGCGTGGCCGTGTTGACCAACTCGACGCTCACGGCGCACGCCTTGAATTCGGCAGTTCCTGATTTGGGATCCGAGGCATCGATGGTGAGGACGTTCGTCATCGCTTCATCCGGATAGTGCAGCGTCATGAACACCACCCCCGAGCGGAGCGAGCGATCCACCCGTGCTGGCACGACGAGCGTGCCACGGCGCGACGTCACGCGTACCGTGTCGCTGCTGTGGATGCCGAGTCGCGTGGCATCCTCCGGCGACAGATCGAGCGTTTCGCCGCGGAAGAGCGGCGACGGATAGTTCGCGGTCTGCACGCCGGTGTTGTACGAGTCCAGATGCCGGCCGGTGGTAAGCGTGAACGGATACTGCGCGTCTGGTTTCTCCACCGGTCCTTCGTGCCGCACCACCGTGAACGGCGCCGCCATCCCACGCTCGGCACCCTGCTTCCAGAGCCGATCGTGCAGGAAGGTCGCGCCGGGGTGATTCTCGTTTGGGCAGGGCCACTGCAAGCCCTGGTGCTCATCGAGGCGCGCGTAGCTCATTCCGCCGGCAAAATGCGGCGCGACGGTGCGGAATTCGTTCCACACCGTTTCGGCGTCGGTGACGTTCAACTCCTTGCCGAGGCGCCTGGCGATCTCGTTCATGATCCAGAGTTCGTCCTTCGCGCCGGCGGGCGGCTCAACGACCTTGCGGCAACGCTGGACGCGGCGCTCGCTGTTCGTCACCGTGCCATCCGATTCGCACCAGCTCGCGGCCGCGGGCAGCAGCACATGCGCCATCTCGGCTGTTTTGGTCATGCAGATCTCCTGCACCACGAGGTGGTCGAGTCCTTCGAGCACCTGCGTCACGTGGTGTGCGTCGGCGTCTGACTGCGCGGGATTCTCGCCGATCACGTAGAGTGCCGTGAGCTCTTTGCAGTCCATCGCCCGGATCATCTCGGTGAGGTTCAGTCCGATGTTGGGCTGCAGCGCGACGCCCCAATGCTTCTCGAAACGCTCGCGTACGGCGGGGTCGAGAATATCCTGGAAACCGGGGAGCTTGTTGGGGATGGCGCCCATGTCGCCGCCCCCCTGCACGTTGTTCTGGCCGCGGAGCGGATTGAGCCCGCAGCCCCAGCGCCCCACGTGGCCCGTGAGGATGCCGAGGTTGATCAGCGCGAGGACGTTGTCGGCGGCATCGTGGTGCTCGGTGATGCCGAGCGTCCAGCAGATCATCGCCTTGTCGGACGTGGCGTAGGTGTGCGCGCACTCGCGAATGACGTCCGCCGGGATTCCGGTCAGCTCTTCGCCGCGCTCGAGGGTGTATGATTCGACGCTCGCCGTGTACGCCTCAAGGCCTTCGCAGGCGTTGGTGACGAACGCCTTGTCGTAGAGGCCCGCGTGGATGATCTCGCGCGCCATCGTGTTCGAGAGGGCGATGTCGCTGCCGATGTGATTTCCCATCCAGACATCGGCCCACTGGGCAGACTCCGTCCTGCGCGGGTCAATGACATAGAGCCGCGCGCCGTTCCGCACCCCCTTGAGAAGGTGGTGGAACCAGATCGGGTGTGCGGCGCGCGCGTTCGAGCCCCACAGGAGGATGACATCCGTGCCCTCGACCTCGGCGTACGAACTCGTGCCGCCTCCCGCACCAAAAACCGTCGCCAGACCGACGACGCTAGGTGCGTGTCACGTTCGATTACAACTGTCGATGTTGTGCGTGCCGAACACGGTCCGGGCAAGCTTCTGCGCAGCGAAGTTCACTTCGTTTGTGGACTTCGAGCAGGAGAAAATCCCTAGTGCATTCGGCCCGCGGGTCGCGATGTTGCGGCGGAATCCCTCGGCCGCGGCGTCAAGGGCAACATCCCACGACGTCGGGGTGAGGACGCCGTTTACGCGGACCATCGGCTCGGTGATTCGAATGTATTCCCGTTTCTTGTTGCGACGGACGGTGTTGCCAGCCTGCACCCGGATCCCCCTCTCGCTGAATGGCGTTCGCTACCATAGAGAGATTGGCGTCCGGGACAGGATTCTTCAAGGCATTCGGGCCATCCGATTGTTTCCGGCCCCTACTCGGACCTCGGGTCCGGTCCGGGACTAACTCCGCGATGCCACCAAGGCCGCGACCTCGCGCACCTTGGCATCCACGATCGGAGCCTGCGGCAGCACATCTCGCACCACATCGGTTGTCTTGAGGCCGTTGCCAGTAATGCAGATGACGACTTCGTCGTCCGCTGTGAACCGGCCCTGCTTCGCCAGCTTGAGCGCCGCGCCGAGCGTTGCGCCGCCGGCCGTCTCGGTGAAGACGCCCGTCGTTTCGGCGAGCAGGCGGATGGCCGAGACGATCTCTTCATCCGATACGGTTGCGCCCCATCCGTTGCTCTCCACCATCGCGCGTGCGGCGAACGGGCCGTCGGCAGGGGTGCCGATCGCGATAGACCGTGCGATCGTGTTCGGAATTTCAGGCACGAGCCTCACGCCTCCGCTCTCGACGAGTCGCACGATCGGCGCGCAGCCGCTGGCCTGCGCCCCATAGAGCCGTGGCGATGGACCGCTCACCAGTCCGGCCGCCTGGAACTCGCCAAATCCCTTCCCGAGTTTCGTGAGCAGCGACCCACCAGCCATCGGCGCGACGACTGCCGTTGGCAGGCGCCAACCGAGCTGCTCCGCGATCTCGAATGCCATCGTCTTCGAGCCTTCGCCGTAGTAGCCCCGCAAGTTCACGTTCACGATGCCCCAGCCAAACCGATCGGCGAGCTGTGCGCAGAGACGGTTCACGTCGTCGTAGTGGCCACGCACGCGCACAAGATTCGCACCAAACACTGCGGTATTGATGACCTTGGCCGGCTCGAGATCCTCGGGAATGAAGATCCAGGCCGGGAGTCCCGCGCGTGCCGCGTGCGCGGCAACGGCGTTGGCGAGATTACCAGTGCTCGCGCAGCCGATCACGCTGAGGCTGAGCGCGTGGGCCGCGTTGATCGCCGTGGTGACGACACGATCCTTGAACGACAGCGAGGGCTGTGCGACGGCGTCGTTTTTCACCCACAGACGCGCGACGCCGAGGTGTGCGGCGAGCCGAGGCGCCTCAATGAGCGGCGTGAAGCCCGTTTCCTTCGAATAAACGGGCTCGCCGATGAACGGCAGCCATTCGCGATAGCGCCAGAGGTTCGGCGCCCGCCGCGCGATATCTTCGCGGTCGGGCAGTGCGCGGTCCTTCGGGTACGTCGGTTCGAGCGGGCCGAGGCATTCGCCGCAAATCGCGTTTGCCTCGGCGGGGTATTCGGTGCCGCACAGCTTGCAGTGCTGGGGCAAAACCTCAAGCGAAGCGATCGATGTCGTGATGGTCATGGTATCGTTGGTGATGGAGGCGGGGGATCGGTGCGGGGCGTGTTGGCGGCCGTTGCCCACCCCGCTGACCCGTCTAGTATTTGAGCTGCGTCGGATCGACTTCGTCGATCCAGCGGTGAATCCCGCCGGCGAGGTTCCACACACGCGTGAAGCCGGCCGCCTGCAGCTGCTGCACGGCCTTCGCGCTTCGAGCGCCAGTGCGGCATGCCAACACTAGGTCGCGATCTCGCGGGAGTGCCGCGATCTGGGCCGCGAGTAGTCCGAGCGGCACCGCAGTCACTTTCGGGTATTGGGCGATCTCGAGTTCGTGGGGTTCACGCACATCGATGATGTCGATCTCGCCCTTGGCGAGACGCGCGGCGGCGTCGATCGGCGTGATTTCCGGAATATTGAAACTCACTTTCGGGTCTCCTCCCACATGCGGCGATCCGCAGAACTGTTCGTAGTCAATCAACGTGGCCAGCGTGCGCTTACCGCACGCCGGGCAGTTGGGATCCTTGCGCACCTTGACGGTTCGGAACGTCGCGCCGAGCGTGTCGATGAGCAGAAGGCGGCCGGCGAGTGACTCGCCGATGCCGAGGATGAGCTTGATCGTTTCCGTGGCCTGCAGCGTGCCGACGAGTCCCGGCAACACGCCCAGCACGCCCCCTTCAGCGCAGCTCGGTACGAAGCCCGGCGGGGGCGGTTCGGGGTAGAGGCAGCGATAGCACGGGCCATCTTTCGTGGCGAACACCGAGGACTGGCCTTCGAAACGATAGATGCTGCCGTACACGTTCGGAATGCCGAGTAGCACGCAGGCATCATTCACGAGATACCGTGTCGGGAAGTTGTCGGTACCGTCCACGACGATGTCATAATTCTTGAAGATCCCGAGCGCATTCTCCGACGTGAGCGGCACGTCGTACGTCGTGAGTTCGACATGCGGGTTCACTTCGGCAATGCGCTTGCGGGCAGACACGAGCTTCGACGTACCCACATCGCTCGTGCCGTGGAGCACCTGGCGTTGCAGGTTCGTCACGTCCACGATGTCGAAGTCCACGAGGCCGATGTGGCCGACACCGGCGGCGGAGAGATAGAGCGCGAGCGGTGAGCCGAGTCCGCCGGCGCCGATGAGCAGCACGCGCGCGGCCTTCAGCTTACGCTGGCCCTCCACGCCCACGTCCGGCAGGATCAGGTGCCTGCTGTAGCGCAGGATCTCTTCGTGCGTGAGTGCCGGTAGGTCGCGCGGCGGTTGTTGCGAGTGTGTCACCATCGGTCAGCCACCTGCGGTCGCTGAAACGACCGTCAGTTCGTCGCCATCGTTTACCGTCGCGGCGAACCCACCGTGAAACCGAATGTCTTCGTCGTTCAGGTAGAAGATCAGGTACGGATAGGGCTCGCCGCTGGCGTCGCGAAGGCGGGGCTCGAGTGCCGGGTGGCGTGCGGACACATCGGCGACCAGTTCGCCGACAGTGGCGCCGGTCACCTCGAGCTGCTTGGCATCGGCCAGCTTGGCGAGAATGGCGGGGAGGAACAGTGTGGCGGGCATGATGGTCTCGATTGAAAATGAAGTGGTGTTAGGTCGTGTGTAGGAGCGGACGGGTCGGTGCGCCGACGGGCACCGCGAAGTCGGCGAGTGGATCGGACTCGGTGTGCCATCCGCTCGCATCGGCGGCGTAGCAATGCCGCTCGGTCAGGAAGTCGCCGCCGCGGACCTGCGCCGCATATTCGCCAAACGCCTGCGTCACCACGGCGTCGAGCAATGCCAGTTGCGACACGAACCGCGGCGTGATGTCGCCAACGAAGTTGCCGAGCAGGTCGTGCGAGATGACCAGCTGTCCGTCCACGTCGGGGCCCGCGCCGATGCCGTACACCGGGATCGAGAGCTGGGCCCTGATGAGCGCGGCGCTTTCGGGCGGAATCGCTTCGAGAAGAATCGCGAATGCGCCGGCCGCCTTCTCCCCGCGCTGCTTGAGACCGCGCAGTGTCACGACGCTGACCTTCTTCCTGGCGCCGTCCTTCGTGTGCAAGCGCACGTTCTGTTCACGCATCGCAATGTCCTCAAACACAAAAAGGCCATTTCCCGGGATCTTCGATGGGAAACGGCCGCCTTAAACAAAATCGCCGGGGCAGAAAAGAGCGCCGCCCGGCGGTCGCGTTTTTAGCATTTATTTTACGTGGCTGCAATAGGCGGCAAATGACCACGACAATAATTGTGACGGACACTACCTGGTGAGCGCCCGTGTTGTCAAGGCGGAGTCGACACGCCGATGCACCCGATTCGCTCGCTGGGGCTGCCCCGACCAAAGCGGCTACGTGCCGGACTGCCCCTCTCGGCCGCGCGCGTTCACACGTTCGACACTTACGACGGCTCCGCCGCGAACGAACAGTGCCTCATCGAAATTGTTCACCGTCGGGCACACGTGCTTCGGCGTGAGTAATAGTTGCGTGCCAATCGGTGGGAGCGGCGATCCTGCCGGTACATCAATCGGGAGATGCTCTTCGCTTGGTCGCGCAGGGTTCCACTCTGGATGACCGACCACCGCGCAGGTCGGCACGCCGGCGTCGGCCGCGACCGACTTGTGGCCCGCATCGCAGGTGAATCGCGTGGGCGTGGGGTGACTGACGACCGTGGTGAGCACATGCACCGCTTCAGACAGTCCCCACGAGGGCGGGAGCTGCGCGAGACTGGTCGTGTCGTTGTAGACGACCGTTCCGGGCGAGACCTGCACATCGGTCGGCCAGGCGGCGAATCCTGCGTACATCGCGGCGGATGACGTGGCCGGCGTACCCGCCACGATGACCTCGGGGACGGCGATGCCGCGCTCCGTAAGTGCGCGCACCAACATCCCGAGTGCGTCGTAGCCCTCGTGTGCGGCATGGGCGCGCGCGGCGAGGTCGTCGAACGAATGCATATGTCCGTCGTACCAGTGCAGGCCGCGAAGGGTGCAACCCACCGCCGCGATCGCATAGGCGAGCGTGGTGAGGCGCGCGACGTCCGGCGTGCCACCAGTTCGGTTCATGCCAGAGTTGAGGTCCACGAACAGGCCGAGCCCAGACCCGCGCCAGCTCTCGAGGTGGGCTTCAGTCTCGATGAGCGCGGTGATGCGCGCGGCGGGATGCGCCGTGGTGAGTTCGCGGATTCGCGCGGCGTTCGCACCGACGTGGGGAAACGATACCAGTACGTCGCGCGCCCCGATGTCGAGCAGCGCCTTGAGCTCCAGCGTTGTGGCGCACTTGAAGCGCGTGAGGCCGGCGTCACACATCATCTGCATGACGGATCCGACTTTGGCCGTCTTCACGTGAGGCCGCCAGCGTCGTGCGTCACCGCCGAGTTGTGCGACGATCGCATGGACGTTTTCGGTCACACGATCGGGGTCGATCAGCAGCGCCGGCGTTTTGACTCCGGCAAAGAGTTCAGTGACGCGATATCCCTCGAACGTGAAGGTCGTGGTCACGTACATGTCTGGCTCCAAAAGGCGGTCTCGAATCGTGGTGACTCGCGCTCTTGAACGCTAGCGTGATGCGCTGCATATACAACGAGCAGATCCATCCGTACGGTCTCTCACCCTCCGGGGATTCGGTATGACATTGCCTGCTACGCAGCGCTTCGTTCGGACCGCATTGTTCCTGGCCTTCAGTGTCGCCACCGGCGCGGGCGCGCAGGGAACCGCCGCTGACTATGCGCGCGCTGAAACGCTTCGCCAGCGACTCGACGGATTGGTCGTGGATGCCGCCGAGCCGGCCAACTGGATTGGCGCCACGAGCCGCTTCTGGTACCGGAAGTCGGTCAAGGGTGGCAACGCGTTCGTGCTCGTAGACGCCACGACGCTGCAGAAGAAACCCGCTTTCGATCACGCCGCCGTGGCCGCCTCGCTCGCCTCCGGCCTTGGCCGCGCGGTGACACCGACAAACCTTCCGTTCAGCACCGTGGAGTTCAGTGCGGACGGCGCGAGTTTTGAGGCGACGGTGGATGCCGAGCGGTGGACCTGCTCGGTGGCCGAATCGCGCTGCGCGCACGCACCGGCGCTTGGCGGACGCGGTGGTCGCGGGTTGGGCGGTGGCCGTCTGTTCGGTGGCGGACTGTACGGTGACCCGCCGCCGCCGAACACCGCACCGCGCACCTCGCCTGATCGGAAGTGGGAGGCGGTCGTGCTGAACCACAATGTGTTCGTCTCTGCGTCGGGCACGCGCGACCTGATCCGCCTCTCCACCGATGGCAGCGAGGCAGACGCGTACGACATCCGTTCGTTCTCGTGGTCGCCGGACTCGCGAAAACTCGCCGCGTACCGCATCCGGTCGGGATTCAGGCGCGAGGTGCACTACGTGCAATCGAGTCCCGAGGATCAGATCCAGCCGAAAGATGTGAAACGGCTCTACAGCAAGCCCGGCGACGTGCTCGACATCGAACAGCCGGTGATCTTTGACATCGCGGCGCGGAAGCAGGTGATCGTGTCGAATGCGCTCTTTCCGAACGCATACACGATGTCGGCGTTGGCGTGGCGTGCCGATGGCCGGTCCGTGACTTTCGAGTACAACCAGCGCGGCCATCAGGTCTTTCGCCTGATCGAGGTCAACGCGAACACCGGCGCCGCGCGCGCCATCGTGAACGAACAGACACCGGACCATTCCTTCTTTGAGTATTCGGCCAAGCTCTTCCGCTTCGACCTCGGTGACGGCGCCGAGACCATCTGGATGTCGGAGCGCGACGGGTGGAATCACCTCTACCTGTACGACGGCGCGACGGGTCAGGTGAAGAATCAGGTGACGCGCGGCAACTGGCTCGTGCGCGGCGTGGACCGCGTGGATAGCACGGCACGCCAGGTCTGGTTCCGCGCGAGTGGGTTGTACGCAGGCAAGGACCCGTATTTCATCCACTCGTATCGGATCAATCTCGACGGCACGGGCCTCACGACTTTCACCGGGGCCGACGCCAATCACACCGTGCGGTTCTCGGCAGACAACCAGTACTACGTCGACACGTACTCGCGCGTGGACCTGCCGCCGGTGAGTGAACTGCGTCGCACAAGCGACCAGGCGCTGCTGCTCGCGCTCGAGAGGGGTGACGCGACCGCGCTGCTCGCGACCGGGTGGAAGCCGCCAGAGGCGTTCGTCGGCAAGGGGCGCGACGGCAGGACCGACATCTACGGTGTGATCGTGCGCCCCACGAACTTTGACGCCAAAAGGAAGTATCCGGTGATCGAATACATCTACGCCGGACCGCACGACTCATTCGTCCCCAAGAACTGGGGTGTGCAGTTCGGCATGCAGGCGCAGGCCGAGCTCGGGTTCATTGTGTCGCAGGTCGACGGCATGGGCACATCGAACCGGTCGAAAGCGTTTCACGACGTGGCGTGGCGAAATATCGGCGACGCCGGATTCCCTGACCGGATTCTCTGGCACAAGGCGATCGCCACGAAGTATCCGTGGTACGACGTATCCCGGGTTGGCCTCTACGGTGGCTCAGCCGGCGGGCAGAACGCGAGGGGTGCGCTGCTCTTCCATCCGGAGTTCTA
>SXGR01527779.1_pt1 | contig 18125 bp, 19 predicted proteins | sample 3174711 | NCBI WGS metagenome assembly SXGR01 (sample SAMN11356860, study PRJNA531348) | freshwater metagenome | isolation source: freshwater sample F1-60 | place: China: Fuxian Lake, Yuxi | collected 2017-12-25
AAAAATATACGAGAACGCATGTATACAACAAAACATGCAGGCCGTGCTACCGGATACAGACGATCAAAAAAAGATTATGTCTCTCATCTATGACGAAATAAAAAGTGGCAAAGAAGGAAGCTTGGATACATTTATATCTGTGATATCAAAATTGAGATCTGCTGGGTGTGATGCGATAATTCTTGGGTGTACAGAGCTCTCGTATCTCAAAGCGCATCACTCCCTGCCTGAATACTGTATTGATCCATTAGAAATACTAGCTAAAAAGACAGTTGAGTTATCTGGTAAAAAATATCGGTTTTAAATTATAGGGCATGCGTCAAAATCATGCCGAAATAGGTTTATAGCTAAACGGCTCAACAGGCCTGTTGAGCCGTTTAGCGTGGCTCTACATAGCCATTTTCATACCCAATAGACCAGGCTCATTTCTTGATATATTCCGGTCTATATACAGACATCCAGTCTAGCAAATGTCGCATTACCCAGACTGATGCAGCACCACTTTCAAGGTCTCCTTCCTCCATGAGCAGTGCGAAAGCAAACTTAGGTTTTTCATACGGGAAAAAACCAACCACCCATGAGTTGATATATTGATTTTTATTTCCTACTTGAGCAGTACCCGTTTTGGCAGCGACCGCGACCCGGTCAAAACGCAGGCCGGGCGCACTTCCAGAAACAACAGTCTGTCGCATCCCTTCGTGCACAACGTCAAAATATTTTTTAGGAATGTCGAGCGTACGAAGCACCTTCGGTTTACTAAAAGTATCTCCGAGAAGCAAACTGGGCTCCAAAACCTTTCCGTAATTGGCGATAGTGGCGACCGCGCGTACCATTTGAATCGGCGTCACCTGAAAACCATACTGACCGATCACCGTGTTGTACGTATCTCCTACACGCCACGGATCATTTGAGAAATTAACTGCCTTCCATGCGGGGCTTGGGATCGGCTTACTCACTTCTCCTGGCAAATCAATACCGGTTTTTTCACCCAACCCAAACATTTTTGAGTATTTCTCAATATTCGCAATACCAATACCTTTCTGCTCTTTATATCCCCCACCTACTTCATAAAAATAGACATTCGATGATACAGCGAGCGCTTGTCTCAAATCTACCCACCCGTGCGCCTTCCAATCTTTAAAAATAGAAAACTTGGTCGGATCATACTGGTTTGGCAAGGAAATCGAGCCGGTACTCAAAATCTTTTTGTTGGGATCAATCACACCTTCATTTAATACACCCATCGCGATAATCGTTTTTACAATCGAACCGGGAGTATAGGTACCATTGGAAACCCGGTTCAAGAAAACACGCTTTTTACTCTTGATGTAGCTGGTAATCAGGTCGTAATTACTACCATCTGTTAAGACTTGCGACTTGTATTCCGGATAACTTGTCGAAATCAATACTTCTCCCGTATCTATATCCATAAGTACCCCCGCGCCACCCACAAAACCAAGCTCACCCGCCACTTCCTTTATTTTTTCATACAAAACACTCTGGGCTTCCGCGTCTACAGAAAGAGTGATACTGGCACCATCTTTTGTCGGTTTAATCATGTTTTCAGACTGCACCTTTCCCAAAGCATCTACTTCGAGGATTTTTAAGCCATGCCCACCTTTCAAACGATCATTGTAAAATTTCTCAACACCATCAAACCCTTCGAAATCTGGTCGATAATAAAAGCCATAACTATCCTTTGAGGGATACTTTACATACCCGACCACATGACTCAAACCAGGCAAATCAAGATACTTTCTAAGTGAAAAGTTTACATCTGCACCAGAAACATTCCAAGCAATCTCCTTTTCATTTCTGTCGTACAGAATCCCCCGCTCAGCAAAAACCAAAGTACTCCTTAGACGATTCTTTTCACTTTTCTGTGTGTACGCAGAGCCATCCACAACCTGAAGCGCCCACACACGAGAAGTATATACAAGTCCGACTAATACAAAAAAACAGCCGAGTAAGACGAGACTAGTTTTTGATATTGGCTTTTCGATTCTACCTTCAAACTGGTGCGTATCAAACTCTGGCAAATTACTCGAATCGAGGAAAATCTCATCAGGATCAATATCCTTGTATCTTCTGCGACCGAAACTACCAACATATTTTTTAATTCTACGATTCATTATAGACGCATATGATTATGAACGCACAAGAAATTTACTCTTAAGGAAAGGTATAGCCCAAACAAACAGCACCGCAAACATGGTAAAAAGGAATCGACTCACACCAGGACCATATCCATATAGTGCATCGATCATACTGGCAAAGAATATCAACTCTATATATAACTCAAAATAAAAAGCGGCTACAAGTGCAAAAATAGTGGCAACCCACCAAGGAAAAAGAAACAAACTTGCACTAATGATACAAAAAATAGTGGCTCGTAACATGTGATTATCGCAGTAATGATGCTTTCACCACCGTAACCCATCTCACGCCTTGAATATTGACTGGGGTAGAAAAAAGCACTCTCTGAAAAGTTTTTGCAGGGTCAATATCGACCTGACCGACCACACCAAGAACCATAGAATCAATCTGAGGAACAATGACTGATTCACCCACAGCTATTGGGATTTCTCTCGAAAGTATAACTTCAAAATTTCCCCCTCCGCGACCCACGGCCTCGACAGAGATGGCCTTTTTTCCAATCAAAACAGCTAGAGTTTTACCCGGTGCAGAAAACAATTGTGCTTTCGCTGAAGTTGGATTTACCTCAACGATCTCTCCGACCAACACATGCCCTCCGACAAATATATAGTCCCCAATCTGCACCTCTTTATTAGCACCGACATCGAGGATAAAAGTATCGTATGGAGAAAAAGGCGGGGTGCGCAACACACTCGCCAACAACACTTTTTTGTCATCGGTACGACCGAGAATTTCTTTCAAATCACTATTTTCTTGACGCATAATGTCGGTTGCGAGAGCATCGACCACCATTGTCTCCAATCGTTTTTTGAGATCTTCATTTTCTGCAAGCAATGTAGCCTTTGACTGAAATAATTCGACAGTATCTCGTATCGATCTGGAGATAAAGTTTTCAGAATTCCAAATCACACCGCCTATCCGAGAAAAAACACCAGAGAAAAAAGATGATGCAAAAATACTAATCACGACAAAAAACAAAACACCGAACAGTATCTTTTTCTTTTTTTTATCCCCCCTATTATTATTTTTTATGAGGTAATTCATCTTCGTTTTGAATCAGAGCCTCTTGATACTTTTCAAGATCTTCGAGAATAATACCCGTGCCACGAGCAATAGCAGTCAGAGGATCTTCGGCTACATACACCGGCATCTTGAGCACATCCTGAAGCATTCTATCTAGCCCTTTGATAAGCGCGCCTCCACCGACCAAATACACACCATTTCTCATCACATCCGCAATAATTTCTGGCGGTGTCGTCTCGAGCACTTCTTTTACCGACTCAACCAGATTATCTATTGACTGAGCAATAGCTTCTCTGATATCAGAGTCCGTAATCACCACCTCACGAGGAAGGCCCGTGATCAGATCTCGTCCACGAATAGCTGTTTCAAGCGACTCATGACCTGGCAAAACAGAACCTATTGCAATCTTTACAGCTTCAGCGGTTTTTTCACCAATCAAAATCTTAAACTCACTTCGAATATAGACGATGATATCATTGTTAAGTTTATCACCAGCAATTTTTAAATTTTTGGAACGCACAATACCACCAAGCGAGATCACCGCCACATCTGTCGTACCTCCACCAATATCCACGACCATACTTCCCACCGGATCATTCACCGGCAAGCGAATACCAATAGCGCCTGCCATTGGCTCCTCTACTATATATACTTCTCGAGCACCTGCATTTCGAGTGGCGTCACGTACTGCGCGTATCTCAACATTTGTAATACCTGAAGGCACTCCCACCACTACTCGTGGACCAAGGAATTTCTTCGAGTGACTCTCGGCTTTCTTCACGAGATACGCAATCATCTCTTCCGTTACCTCAAAATCAGAAATCACACCGTCTACCAGAGGCCGTACTGCGACGATGTGCGATGGTGTACGTCCGAGCATATCCTTCGCACTACTTCCCACCGCCACTACCTGTCCGGTCTTTTGGTTGACCGCCACTACTGATGGCTCATTGATCACAATTCCCTTTCCACGCAAATACACAAGAGTATTCGCCGTACCTAAATCGATACCGATATCATTTGAAAACATCCGGTATATTTTCTCTTTCAGTGGGATAGCCATAAAGTTAGTCTGCCTTTTTTGCTAGAATTTTAAACAAATCTTCTTCTGAAATTTTACTTACTTCGCCAGTCTTCCTATTTTTAAACTCAACCACTTTTTCTGCAAGGGTTTTGTCACTGACTATCGCTCGGTATGGAATACCAACCAGATCCGCATCAGCAAATTTCTCCCCGGCTCGCTGATCACGGTCATCATACAAAACCTCTACACCCTGTTCCGTCAATTTCTGATACAGTGCATCAGTACATATCTTTACCTTACCCTCTTTATCAAAAAGTGCAATCAAGTGGAGCTTAAACGGTGCCACCACTTCAGGCCACACAAGACCATCTTTGTCTGAAAGCACTTCAGCAATAGTTCCCATCACTCGTCCTGGGCCGATACCGTAGCTCCCCATGATTACTGGTTTCTTGCTTCCGTCCTGAGCGATAAAATTGAGGTCAAATGCATCAGAAAATCGTGTACCGAGACTGAAGATATTTCCGACTTCTATTGCTTTAAAGGGACCTTTTAAATTTACAGCTTCGATACCGACAGAAGCAAGATTATTTGCTTCTTCTGTACTAAGAGAATCACTATTGTACACCTCTTTATTTATAGCAATACCCTGACCCTTATCAATATAAATTATGTCTTCGCCTGATTCAAATAGAGTTTGAAATTCATGCGAATATTTTGAAAATGATCCGCCGGAAGCGAAAGTGACATAGGTACGATCTCCGAGACCAAGCCGAGCAAAAATCCGTGAGTACGCTTGCTTTACCTTTTCATAAAAAGCATCATGTGACTCCTGATCCGCGGAAAAAGAATACAAATCTTTCATCACAAACTCTCGTCCGCGCATAATACCGGACTTGGCACGCGTCTCGTTTCTAAACTTAGTCTGAAATTGATATACATATCTCGGCAAGTCTCGATATGAGGCAATATAGTCTTTCATTAGTGCCGTGAGCTGTTCCTCGTGGGTAGTACCGAGGCCAAGCTCTGTGTCATTTTTCAATTTTGTCTTGAACCACACATCGAGTACTGAGTCATCCCAACGTCCAGAAATCTCCCAGACTTTTTTATCCTGAAGTGCCGTGAGCGTTACTTCCTGTCCACCGATCACATTCATCTCCTCACGTATCACATTCACTATTTTTTCCATCACTCGCAAACCGAGCGGTAAATACGAATACACTCCTGCCAATTCTTTATGAATAAATCCCGCACGAATAAGGAGCTTGGCATTCTGTGCCACCTCATCCTTTGGTGCTTCTTTTCTGGTCTTTGTAAAGAGAAATGATTGTCGCATACGGACAATAGTACAGGAAAAGATAAGTAAAGAGAATACTTGACTTATAGCTATGAACTTGTAGAGTATGAGATGGCGGTATCTCACTCTTAAACCCGGCTCGTTCCTCACATGAACTACTTTTCCCACCTCCCTCTCGAGTGGCTTGGAATCATCTTGATCTTGGTGGGCGCACTGCTCTTCATGATCAGCTTCGGTTGCAATCATGCCGAAGACAACATCATTGATGACAACAGTCGGACACCATGGAAATGGGTTGACCGATTGGAAGCACGCTTCGCTATCGTGCTCAATCCAGTCCGTTCCTTTCTGGAAACAGGTGGACTGATAGTGGTCATTTCTGGCCTGGCAATCTTCATCATATGGTTCATACGATTCCTGTCCACGAGAAGCTGAGAGTTCCATCGCAACCCATGGGAACTCTTTTTTATTTACAAAACGCACAATGGGCTCAGAGCACATCACTTGACTACATGTCTCTCTGGTAGTATCGTAAAACAAGCTCACTGAAACCCTCAACCCCGCTCATTTGCATGAAAAAAACAGACCAGTCGGTAATTGAAACAGAAACCGACCCAGACGAAAAAGAATCGACCGGAGCTGCATTTTTCTATGGAATCCTCTTCTGGACAATCGCCGGCTCCATCATCGCATGGTTCGTAGCTCCCGAGGCAGGCAAAATCAAAGTGATCAGGATAGGAGGACTGATCATTGGAATCATCTTGCTCATAGGAGCACTGACAATCTGGCCCAAACGGAAACATTTTGTGCTTGAAATGTCAGCCGTTGCCCTGATCGCCAGTTTTGTGCTTTGGCAAGATAACGAGCGAGTCTGGGCAATGGCGATCGCACTTATCGTCTTTGGCACCGACCTGTTCCTGATCATGAAAGGGATTTGCGAGGCATGGCTCAACTCTTACGATGATGACAACAGGACGGAACGCGGACCCTGACCGAGCAGAAATGCTTGGTTTTTTAATTGATAAAAAACAGACGATTTTTAGAGCGATTTAGACTAAAAATTAAAGGGCTAAACGCGAGCGTTTAGCCTTTTAGCCTGGCTCTATAGAGCCAAATGTGTCTAAAACAGCCTCTGGCGAGTTTAAGCCACCGTTTGGCGGAAGGGCTCAACCGCCAGTCCCCCGAAAATTAGTAAATTTTCGGGGGACTGGCCCTGTTCTTAAATCTAGAGTCTATCCAAGTTACCCCACCATCATCTTTGCAATATCTTTGTACGTCACCACGATCATAAGAAGCATGAGAAGTATAAACCCAATCATATTGAGCGCATTCGCAAATGAATGTTTGATCGGTCTCCTGATTATCGCTTCGATACCAACAAAAAGAAGTCGACCTCCATCAAGTGCCGGGAATGGCACCAAGTTAATCATCGCCAAGTTGATAGAAATAAATGCTGTGAAGGTGAGGAGATGGGTAATGCCAATCCTCGCAGCATCACCCACGAGCCCCACGATACCCACCGGCCCAGACACCGTCGAAAAATCTGCTTGACCAGTAATCGCATCCCAGACAAAATCAAGCAGTCCGACGGTCACCGCTCCGATCGCATGTATGGTCAATCTCGCTCCCTCCCAAATAGCAAGGTGTACCGGAAGCTGTAACATTCCGACATTTTCCATCGCAATACCCACCACATATTTTCCCACGAGCAGAGTCGATGTAGCGATCATTTCGGTCGAAAGCGTTTCTCCACTGCGACTATATAAAACACTGATCGGCTTACCCGAGCTCTGTGTGATCAAACTTTTTACTTCTTCTACAGACATAGTGCTCCCCACAGGTCCGGCTTTTGCTGCTGTCGTAACAGCCAAAATAGTATCTCCGGCTTTTAGCCCAGCTTTTTCGGCGGGCGCACCTTTTTGTACCATGGTAACGACGATATGAGGGTCTTTGAGTCGTTCGCCGTATTTTGCATAATCAGATGAGGAGGCCGTTACCCCAAAAAGAAAGCTGATCGAAATGAGGAGCCATGCAAAAAGTAAATTAAAAACAATTCCTGCCACAAGTACCGCCGCTTGGATGTGTCTCGGCTTTTTAACAAAACTTCGAGAACTATCCGGACCCGATATCGACTCCTCGTTTGGATTTTCACCAAAGATTTTTACAAACCCACCAAACGGTATCGCATTTAAAGAATAAGTGGTTTCTCCCTTTTTGATACTCCAGATTTTTGGCGGGAAACCGAGACCAAATTCATCCACCCGTATTCCCGACTTTTTGGCCACAATAAAATGCCCGAACTCATGTACGAGCACCAACACCGCTAGCACAATCAAAAATAAAATAATGTTCATGTGCAAATACTATAGCATACCTGTATTAATTCTCCCTTTGTAAAGGGAGCACCGCCGGTACTCCGGCGTGGAGGGATTTAGAAATCCAAATCCCTCGGCCTGGAGCCTGCTCCCTTTAGGAAAGGGAGAATGACTCTCAAATAAGTGCACCCTCACCACCACCCCACCCAGATGTTTGACAAAAAAATTTCGTCGAAGGCGTATCTTTTTGAGAGGGCTCGCAGGCGGGTAGCCGAGATTTCAGAAATTTTTCACCAGAAAAATATTCGTACTCTCAAAAAGATATGCCGAGAAAGAAATTTTTTATCCGACAATTTCTTTCTCCTTCTTACCAAACATATCCTCAAACAACTTATTACTCGCATCCACCATCTTCTGAATCTCATTCTTCACTCGTTTGATTTCATCCTCACCAATTCCTCCAGCCTTTTCCTTTACCTGTACATCTTTCAGAGCCTCATCTCTATGCTTTCGGAGAGACACTTTCGCTTCTTCCATTTTTGCTTTGGCTACTTTTACCATCTCCACCCGTCGCTCGGTCGTAAGCTCTGGGAAAGTTACTCGGATACCTTTATCGTCCACCACTACAGATAAGCCGAGGCTCGCGATAGTCAAACCTTTTTCGATTGCCTTTACCACAGTCATATCCCACGGAGCAATACGTATCGTACGAGCATCTTCGGCGGTCACCGCAGCGACCTGGTTGATAGACATTTTTTCACCATACGATTCTACAGAGACAGTATCGAGAATAGCGGTGTTGGCTCGACCAGTACGTACCGTACCAAGCTCTTTTTTGAGCCATTCTTCCACATCTTTATTTTTTGCTTTGAATTTTGAAAAGTCGTAGGCCATAGAGATAGTCGAAAGTTTAAAGTACTCAGTCAAAAGTACATTATTACTAATAGATGTTCAGTATACCGCACTGTGGCAAAAATAAAAAGTTTTAGACAAAAGAAAAGAAGTGGCTCCGGTTAACGCTTACGCGTTTCCAGACACCACTTCTGCTCAGCCACTCCCGAGGGAGTAACTTTCAGACCACAGGGAGTCTTTCCTGGGCCGATGCGGACGATGCCGTACTACCGAAACAAGAACGAGACGAACAACGCTTTTTCGCACACACCTTTCGGTGAGAACGGCTAGGGTCTTCTCAAATACCCAAGCACTGTTCGAATCGCAATACCGAGCTACACCTGTAGCAGTGGTTGCCTACCACCATTGTCGCTCTCTGTTGCACTTAGCAGTTCCATGCTATTGCGTATCTGGTCTTGAGGGACCAGAAGCAGATCGAAGGACTGACCACAAGCACTACCCCTGGGAGACGGGTCTACTACCTCACCAGGGCTACCACTGTGAGTCTCAACCTACGGACCGTGGGTCATCCGTCGGAAGGAGGTGTGTCCCAATGGAGCTACACCTATTGCCAATGAGCGGTGCCTTTCGAGTTGCCTCTCAAACACCTTCACCCTCAAGTATAGCATACTCGAGTTTAAAAGTCAAGCACTTTGTACAATTTATGCACAATTTCTTATATAAAAACCCTATTTAACCCAGCACTAGAGCCATATGTTCCAAAAGCATCTTTACTGAGCTGGAGCGATCGTTGATGTACTTTTTGACCAAAAGCACCTCTTTGAGGGCAGACAGCGCTTTTGTCTCAGTAGCCTTCTTTTTTGAGAGTGCATAGAGCTCTCGTTCAAGACAGGCGATAAACTCAGCGACCCCAGCGCGAGTTTCGAGTCCGTCAGAAACTTTCTCCGCAGTCACTTTTGCAAACTCGAGTCGCGCCGAAAGTGAACCTTTGATAAAATCCCGAGCACTCTGAGCAAGATCACTTTGGGTGTTACCTGCTCCAAAAGATTCGTGTGTGATAACAACCATACGAGAACGCAGTGTCGGTAAGAGCGCCTCACTCGTGGGCAAAATAAAAAAGAAATGACTGCCTTCCACCGGCTCCTCGAGTACTTTGAGCAAAGAGTTTTGTGCCTCGTGCCCCATCGTGTTGATCGAGATAATAAAAATTCGTTTTCCTCCGACCGCAAAGGCTCGATCCGTATGTGCGATTTTTAGTGCCCGACTTTCATCGATACTGAGTGCGTCTCCCACAAAATTCCACACATCTGGATTACCTTGTACAGACATTTTTAAACTCTCCTCCAAAAAAGAGTGGAGCTCCTCTCGTATCACATCACGCACCCCCACCAAACAATACGCGTGATGCAGATTTCCTGTGTTTTTAAAATTTTCTCGTAATGCTTTCATACTGTATCTATTCTCCCTTTGTAAAGGGAGCACCGCCAGTACTCTGGCGTGGAGGGATTTCTAGATTTCAAATCCCTCGGCCCGGAGCCTGCTCCCTTTACAAAGGGAGAATTTATACAAACTGCAAAAAAACTATCGTTTCGAAATAATCGACTTCTTGTATGTATGCAAATGTTCAAGCGCAATACCTGTCCCTTTTGCTACACAATACAGCGCATCATCAGCAAGAGTCGCCTTTACCCCCGTGCGTCGAAAAACGAGCTCGGGCAGATTGCGCAACATCGAAGAGCCTCCGGTCATAATAATCCCCTGATCAATAATATCCGAAGCGAGCTCTGGTGGAGTCTCCTGAAGCACATCCTTGATTGCCTTGATCATCTCACGAAGCTCTTTGCCGATCGCCTTCACAATCTCATTTGTCTTCATCTCAGTCGAGCGAGGAAGTCCGGTCACAAAATCTCGACCTTTGACGATCATAGTCAGCTCGTCCTCAAGTGGTATCGCCGAGCCTATTTTTATTTTAATATCCTCCGCCATCTTGTCTCCAATAGCGAGGTTGAAAGTCTTTTTAATATAATCTGCAATGGCATAATCAATACGATTACCCGCACACTTGACCGAGGTTGAGGAAACAATACCTCCAAGTGAAATCACTGCCACATCTGTCGTACCTCCGCCAATATCTACCACCATATGCCCGATCGCTTCCTGGATCGGAATACCCGCACCGATCGCCGCGAGAATCGGTTCTTTCACTACATACGCATTTTTCGCTCCGGCCTTGAGTGCCGCTTCGATCACTGCTCGTCTTTCGGTAGAAGTCACACCCGCTGGTACCGACACCATCACATCTGGTTTAAAAATATTCCACTTGCCGAGCGCCTTGTCGATAAAATATCTGAGCATTGCCTCTGTCACACGATAGTCGGCAATCACACCGTCTTTCATCGGCTTGTAGGCGATAATATTGTCCGGCGTACGACCCACCATGTTTTTTGCCTCAAGTCCGACCGCGAGGATTTTATTGTCCTGTTCTGATACTGCTACGACCGAAGGCTCATTGAGCACAATACCTTTACCAGGGAGAAAGACGAGCGTATTTGCTGTGCCTAAATCGATACCGAGTTTTTTAGAAAAAAATGACATATAAGTACCCGTATCATACGCTTTTTGATAGAAATGACAATACGATATAGACTTTTCCACAGCACTCGTTATCCCCATTTTGAACAACATAGCATATATGCTATACTATATATCTACCTATTAAAATAATAATTATGCATAGCGACATACAATTAAAAGAAATTGGGAAACTTATTAAAAACCTTCGCGAGGAACGCGGTATTACCCAGGAGCAGTTTGCTCAAAAGCTCGAGACTACTCAGAGTGCCATCGCCCGCATCGAGTCTGGTGAGCAAAACATGACTACTGAAATGCTAGCCAAAATCAGTGACGCACTTAACAAAGATGTGGTCAAGGTCTCTGACAACTCTATCAACCTCAAGATCGAGGGTGGAAGAAAACTTTCCGGAGAAATTGTTACCAAGTCATCTAAAAATGCCGCCGTCGGCCTGCTCTGTGCTTCCCTTTTAAATAAAAATAAAACGACCCTTAAAAATATGCCGAAAATCGAGGAGGTCTACCGTATCATCGAAGTACTCCAAAGTATGGATGTCTCGGTAAAATGGGTTGGCGATGATGTAGAGATCAAGCCGGGCGAGAAAATCGCAGTAGAAAAAATAGATCACGCTTCAGCAACTCGTACCAGAAGTATTATTATGATGATCGGCTCGCTCATCCACTCAGTGAAAAAGTTTCGCCTCCCACAAGCCGGTGGATGCAAACTCGGCTCACGTACGGTAAAACCGCACTTTTTTGCTCTTGAAAATTTTGGCATAAACATTGTCACCAAGTCTACCCACTACGAAGTCTCCGCCCAAAAACTCAAACCGAGCTACATCGTCCTCTATGAGACCGGTGATACCGTGACCGAAAACGCACTCATGGCAGCAGCGCGCATTCCGGGCAAGACAACGATCAAATTTGCCTCAGCCAACTACATGGTGCAAGACATGTGTCATTTTCTCCAGCTTCTCGGTGTACAGATCGAAGGTATTGGCACAAGCACGCTCGTGGTGCATGGCAAAGCTGAGATCGACACACCAGTCACCTACTATTTGAGCGAAGACCCGATCGAGACCATGTTTTTCCTCGCGGTGGCTATTGTGACCAAGTCATCCATCACCATTCGTCGTTGCCCGATCGACTTTCTCGAGCTTGAACTTTTGAAACTTGAAAAAATGGGTTTCAAATATAAAATTCTTAAAAAATACAAAGCCTTAAACGGCCACACCAACCTCGTCGACATTCAGACGATGCCATCAAAGCTCACGGCACTCGAGGAAAAAATAGAAGCCCGTCCGTATCCCGGTCTCAACATCGACAATCTTCCATTCTTTGCAGTGATCGCCACACAAGCCGTCGGAGAGACCTTTATCCATGACTGGGTGTATGAAAAACGTGCAATTCACTACAAGGACCTCGATAAGCTCGGTGCTGACACACTCCTGGCCGACCCACATCGATTTTATGTCACCGGCCCGACCGAGCTCAAGGCGACTGAAGCTATCTGTCCCCCAGCCCTCCGCCCCGCCGTCATTCTCCTCATCGGTATGATGGGTGCAAAAGGCACTTCTATCCTCCGCAATGTCTATAGTATCAATCGTGGGTATGAAGACCTTGCAAATCGACTCAATAAACTCGGCGCAAAAATAGAAGTGATGAGAGGGGTTTAAATAAAAACTCGCTTTCTAGCGAGGGTCAGGCGGGCTTTGCGGCATAGACCTTCCACCTAGAATAGGTCTTTGTTTCCCGATCAAACTCAATGCCGGGAACACCCTTGAGAATGGCGGATGCCGAAATTCCCGAAATACTGAACCTGTCTGCAACCTCGTGGAATGTTCTCGGCTCTGTAAGAAAAGCCGGGATTTCGTCACGAATCTGTTGACGCCGTTCCTTACTCAAAGGGCCAGAAAAACGAACTTTCATAACATTGATTTCTGATGAGGAGTGTCTGTAACAAGACTACTCTCCACGCCCACTAGTGTCAAGGGGTGTATACACTCTTCAAAAATCCGGAAACTGGCGTATACTAGCAGGATGTATATTGCGCAGGTTATTCCTATTACCAAGGGTATGGGCAAAGAAACGCTTTCATATTTCAGCACCAAAGAAGTGGTGTCAGGCTCTCTTGTATTTGTACCGGTACGCTCAAAAATCATCCCGGCTATCGTAGTAGAAAGTCAAAAAGCCAGCGAGCTCAAATCCGAGCTGAAAAGTTCTGCCTTCGCGGTCAAAAAAGTCGACTCGCTCCGCGCCAAACAATTTCTCCGTCCCGAATACATCCAAAGCGCTCTCCATACTGCCGACTATTTTGCCAGTACCGCTGGAGCCACCCTCTACACCCTCCTTCCAAAAATCGTCCTCGAAAATATCACTTCTCTCAAAACCAAAATCGCTCCTGCACCCACTCACCAAAAACCCCAAGAGAAATGTATCCTGCAAGGTGATGACACCGAACGCTTTGCCAACTACCGAAGCCTCATCCGTGAACAATTTGCCAAAAAGTCATCCGTCTTTTTCTGTGTACCGACCGTCGAGGACACAAAAATCTCTGCCAAGGCACTAGAAAAAGGTATCGAAAAATACACCCTCATCCTCCACAGTAGTATGGGCAAAAAGGCGTTTATAGATGCGTGGGGTCAGCTCCAAGATATGTCCCATCCTATACTCATCGTCGCGACCGGCCCATTTCTCTCCATCCCCCGTACCGATATCGCGACTATTATCCTCGAAAAAGAAAACTCCAAATCATACAAATCGCAGATCAGGCCATTTTTAGATGTTCGTACTTTTGCCGAACACTTCGCCGAAAAGATACATGCACGACTCGTCATGGGAGACATTGCCCTCCGTATCGAGACCATCTGGCGCCACAAAAATGGCGAGCTCCACGAGCTGACCCCACTCACCCTCCGCTCACTTTCAACCGCAAAGCAGGAGCTCATCGACATGCGCAAACACAAAAAGCCAGACGGCTCACAAGCGAGTTTTAAGATCTTGAGTCCCGAAGTGGAAAAACTAATCGAACAAAATCGAGAAAACAGCGAGCACCTTTTTATTCTCTCCACCCGCCGAGGTATCGCACCCTCAACCGTCTGTGGAGATTGCCAAAATATTGTTACCTGCACAAAATGTAGCGCACCGATCACCCTACACAAAGGCAAGGATGAAGCACGAAACTTTTTCCTCTGTCATAGATGTGGTGAGAGAAGGATTGCAGAGGAAATGTGCAAAGTCTGCGGAAGCTGGAAGCTTGGCACCGTCGGCATCGGTATCGACCTCGTCGACCAAAAAATCAAAGACCGTTTTCCCGAAGCCAAAGTTTTTCGTATTGACGCCGATACCACCAAAACCGAAAAAAGTGTTACCGATACAGTTGCCAAATTTTATACTTCTCCCGGCAGTATTTTGATCGGCACCGAAATGGCACTTTCCTACCTGCACGAGAAAATAGAAAATACCGCTATCATTTCCATCGACTCACTTTTTTCGATACCAGATTTCCGCATCAGTGAGAAAATTTTCTATCTCCTACTCAAGATGCGGTACATCACCCGCAACACTTTTCTCCTTCAGACCAGAAATGCCGAAGAAAAGATACTCGAGTATGCCCTACGTGGCAACCTCATCGACTTTTACCGCACCGAAATCGAATCGAGGAAACAGTTTGACTACCCACCCTTTAGCACATTGATCAAGCTCACCCTCGAAGGAAAGCGAGATGCGATCGTCACCCAAATGGACAGCATCCAAAACACCCTCGCTCCGCATGTCGCCGATATTTTTCCTGCCTTCACACACACGGTAAAAGGCAACTATGTCCTGCACGGCCTGATCAAGCTCCCTCGTGGCAAATGGATCGATCCAGACCTCCTCACTAAACTCAAATCACTCCCTCCGAGCGTAGGTGTCAAAGTAGATCCGGATAGTCTCTTATAAAGTATTTTGTTTGTGCTTTTAAACCTGTAGTGCTAGATTGTATACAGATTTTGAAAAAGCATACCATATGTATACAGTTGAGATTGACTACAAGGGCAAGGATCTACCTCACCTCGTACTCAGTGGAGAAGAGGTCAAAGATACACTCAAAGATCTCAGAATAATCCGCGAGAATGTCTGTGGTGATACTGTGTTTGATGATGGGCTTGAGAGAATCAGTCACCTAAGAACTTGGGTTGAAACAGTCTGTGCTCAAAAAGCAATGGCCCAACCCCCTGAAGAAGGTCTTGGTGATGTCGGTTTCGTTCTCCACCCAGACCACATCTCGAGTTTTCTGGTAATCCTAAAGGTGGCTGAGCGAGTGATCAAAAAAGAACCTCCATGGAATACTCAGTCTGCGGAGAAGGGTTCTTTGCAGATCATCGACTGGTTTAGCGCGATGATCCAGTCACCTCAAAAATGACCCCGTACGAGGTTAACACCCTCTTTTTATTTTAGATCTCTGTAAAACCAGGAAAAATCAAAAATTAGCTACAATAGCCTCAAGTAGAGCCATCGTTTAGTTTAAAGGCTCAACCGTGTACGGTTGAGCCTTTAAACTAAACTTTCTATCCCCATTCATAAATCATAAATCTTAAATCATAATTCAATCCAAAAAGATTTGCCCAAACACCTCTTTTTCCCTTATAATCAAGATATGACTGAAATCGTCCAAAAAGACAACCCTGTGCTCAGACAAAAAGCTACCGAAGTAGCTCTATCAGAGATTGCCTCGCCTCGCATACAGGGTATTCTCGCGGACATGAAAAAATCTCTCGCTTCACAGAAAGATGGCGTAGCTCTCGCAGCACCACAAATAGGCATCCCTCTCCGTATTTTTGTCGTAGCTGGTTTTGCACTGACTGAAGAACTCCAAGAAAGCAAGGATTGCCCAGCGGACTTGATTTTTATCAATCCCGTCATCACCAAACTTTCAAAAGATAAAGTTGAGCTCGAGGAAGGATGTCTCAGTATCAGACATTTTTACGGTAAAACCATACGTTCGACAAAAGCGACCGTACGAGCATACAATGAAAAGGGTGAAGTATTTCAAAGAGGTGGTAGTGGGCTTCTCGCCCAAATATTTCAGCACGAAACAGACCATCTCGATGGTATACTGTTTATTGATCACGCAACAGATGTACAAGAAGCAAATACTATTCAGTAAATAAAATATGTCACTTTTAAACCCCAAAATTGCCTTTTTTGGTAGCTCACTTTTCTCGGTTATCGTACTCGATAACCTAAAAGAAGCGGGCATTACCCCCGCATGTATTGTGACCATTCCCGACAGACCAAAAGGGCGAAAACTTATAATGACTCCGACCAAAGCAAAAGTGTGGGCGGAACAAAACAATGTGTCCGTATTAACACCTGAGAAACTCGATAAGACTTTTTGCGAAACACTCAAAGCGACCAGCTGTGATCTTTTTGTTGTCGCTTCATACGGCAAAATTATTCCTCAAAAAGCCCTCGATATACCTACCTATAAAGCACTAAATGTACACCCCTCACTTCTCCCCCTACTTCGTGGAGCCACACCTCTTGAGACAGCAATACTTGAAGACATGCACGAGACTGGTGTGACTATTATGCGCATGGATGCACAGATGGATCATGGGCCGATTGTGGCACAAGAAAAAGTGCATATCGCCAACTGGCCACTTTCAGCAGAAGCACTTGGCAGACTACTCGGAGCTGTCGGCGGTGCGATGCTCGCAAAAATCATTCCTCTCTGGGTCAATGGCAAAATAAAGGAAACCGAACAAGATCATGCGAAAGCTACCTTTACTAAAAAAATATCAAAAGAAGATGGCCTGATTGATCTCACAACAGATACATACAAAAATTATCTCAAATTTAATGCCCACAAAGGCTGGCCGACAAGTTATTTTTTCACTGATATTGGAGGCAAAAATACTCGATTGATTATTGCCGATGCTGAATATACGGATGGGAAATTTACAATCAAAAAAGTAATCCCTGAAGGTAAAAAAGAAATTGTATATTCTGACTTTCTTAAAAATAATCCGAAGGGTTAGTCTCGGACAACCCCATCATTTTCTATATACGCATACCTATCTACACTCTTTACTGAAAGTGTTTGTTCGAGATCATATGCTTTTGTCACAGAATACTTGAGCACCACCCAGAAAGTCACCAGCAACAAAAACACAATGCATAATCCTGAATGCACTTTTTGCTTTAAGTCAAAACCATAAAAACTATTTCCTCCAGTCATAGAGACCTTTGAGCATATTTTTGATACGAGCACCACCTTTGCGTACCATATCCATTTTCTTTTCTTTGGTAGAAGTAAGTACTCGAACAAGCTCATCTTTTACATCATCAATAGCCGCATAAAGATCTTCTTTTTCAGAGGTTGCATAGAGCTCCTTCCCATCAACATGAAGTCTCCCTTCCGCTCGAAACACCTCGCCTTTTTTATGATGCTGGGTGACCTTACCAACTTCCACTCGACAAAGCACACTGTCGTCACTTTTTCGTACAAATTTTGAAACTGCGTTAAATTTTTTATTTACATAATCTCTGATCGCCTCGGTCAATTCGATATTCGTAGCCTTGATGGTGATTTGCATGTATGTATTTGATTAGCTGATAAATATTTCGCTATCCTTACTATATTATACACCTTCTTTTTCTGGAATGCTAAGGATTTTTGATGGCGAATGATGACCACTGATCAAACGGATACCTTTTATACCAAAATGTTCTTCAAAAATTGCCATGATCCGCCGATTTGCCCTATTTTGCTCGGCTAGTTCTTTTATGGACACCTCGAAATGATCCTGGCTTTTTTGTTTGAATATCTCCTTTTTGGCACCGGCAACTACCCGCACTTTTATATACATTAGCTTTTTCTAAGCTCCGCGAGCAGGATTCGAAC
>SXGR01469388.1_pt1 | contig 18115 bp, 15 predicted proteins | sample 3174711 | NCBI WGS metagenome assembly SXGR01 (sample SAMN11356860, study PRJNA531348) | freshwater metagenome | isolation source: freshwater sample F1-60 | place: China: Fuxian Lake, Yuxi | collected 2017-12-25
ACGCCTTTCCTTCGGGGGAGCGAAAGGTTGATGCGGAGTTCTTCGCCGGCTGGGTCGCCCTGACCAAGCTGAACGACCCGACGCGCGCCGCACGCCACTTCGAGACCCTGCGCCAGGCGTCCTCGACGCCGATCACCCAGGGCCGCGCGCTCTATTGGCTGGGCCGCATGCTTGAGTCTGGCGAAGACCGCATGTACATCGCGCGGCGGTTGGTGCGCATGGCCATCGAGGATATCGGACTGGCCGACCCTCGCGCATTGGAACAGGCGATGGCGGCGCAACAATGCGCGCATTTTCTAGGCGTGCCGGAGGGCGACCAGGCGCTGGCGCAGGTGACGTTGTATCTGGCAGTCGCGCCGAAGTCCGACGCCGCCTACCGGGCGCTGAATGAAGTGCAGGAGACGATCCGGTCTCGCACCGCTGAGCCCGTCCCGATGCACCTGCGCAATGCGTCGACGCGAGCGATGAAGCAGTGGGGGTACGGCCAAGGCTACCAGCACGCGCATCAGTTCTCCGACGCGATTACGGATATGTCGTGCCTGCCCGATTCGCTGGTAGGGACCGAGTTCTATCATCCGATCGCACGCGGCGTCGAGACAAAGATCGCTGAGCGATTGGCGGAGATCCGCAAGCGGCGGAATGCTGCTGAGAAGCCGCAAACGGGCTGACCAAAAACGACGGGCTTGGAACTCCGGAATCACTTCTTTGAGACCACCGCCCAATCCGCCACACCCACGCGGGCGGCCCATGGATCCCACTTTGCCTGGAGTTCCGAGGCTTTCGCCGGATTGGATGCGGCCAGATCATTCATCTCCGTGCGATCGGCCTCGAGGTCATACAGCTCCCATCGGTTCCCGTTGTCGTACCGCGACACCAACTTCCACCGCCCATCGCGGACAGCGCGATTCCCTTCGTGCTCCCAATACAGCGCGCCCCCTCGCCGTGTGGCGAGCCCCTGGCGTTCAGCGCGAAGCAAGGGCGCGAGGCTCGTTCCTTCCAGCGGCTTTACCTCGCCGCCGCCCTCGCTGCTCCCTGGATGCTTAGCGCCGCTGATATCCACACACGTCGCCATGATGTCGATGAGATGCCCTGGTTCCCGTACCAGCCGGTCCGGCTTCCTTAGCCCCTTTGGCCAGTGTGCGATGAGCGGCGTCGAGATACCCCCCTCGTGCACCCAATGTTTGTACATACGGAACGGCGTGTTACTCGCATTGGCCCAACCCGTACCGTAGCTTTGATAGGTCTCCATAGGGCCAGGCATCAACTCCGGCCAATTGCCCTGCAAAACAGGTTTGCCAAATCGCGTGGTGAGCGGAATCGAGATGTTGCGCGCGTCGCGCGCGGTCAATTCGGCGCAGCCGCCATTGTCGGCCAGGAACAGAATCAGCGTGTTGTCGAGCGCATCGCGGCGCCGCAAGGCATCGACAATCCGCCCGACCCCCTGATCCATCCGGTCCACTTGCGCCGCGTAGACCTCCATGCGGCGCTGCTCCCATTCCTTGTCTGGCGCGCCGGTCCAGGCGGGCACGGCCGGATCGCGCGGCGTCAACGGCCAGCGGGAATCGACGAGACCCATTTCGATCATGCGGCGGTGGCGGGACAAGCGCAGTGCGTCCCATCCGTCGCGGTAGCGGCCCTTGTATTTGGCGATATCCGATTCAAGCGCGTGGAGAGGCCAGTGGGGAGACGTGAACGGCACATAGACGAAGAAAGGCTTCTCGCCGGCGCCGCCGCTTGCCGCCGAAGCGAACTCGTCAATAAAGCTGGCCGCGTAGCTGGAGATTGCGTCGGTGTAGTAGAAGTCGTCCGATGCCGGTTGCACGAAGTCGTTACCCATTGCCAGCGTAGTGGGATTGAAGTAATCCCCGGCGCCGTGAATCGTGCCGAAAAATTTCTCGAAGCCACGCTGCATCGGCCAGTTGTGCCGCGACTGGCTCACCGGAGTAACATGCCACTTACCCGAGATCGCCGTGCGATAACCCGCCCCGCGCAGCACCTCGGCGATGGTCATTCCCTGCCGGTTGAGATCGCCCCGGTACGCCGGCAGTTTCCAGTCTCCCATCATGTGGCCTATGCCCGCCTGATGCGGATAAAGACCTGTCAATAGCGATGCGCGTGTCGGGCAGCACCGGGCGCAGTTGTAGAACTGCGTGAACCGCACACCGCCGCGGGCCAACGCGTCGAGGTTGGGCGTCGAGATCTCTCCGCCATAACACCCAATGTCGGCGATGCCCATGTCGTCGGCCATCATAAGCACGATATTCGGCTGTTTGCCTGTAGCGCCGGTGGCGAGCGCCGGCCCGGCCAGCGCGGCGGCAAATTCCCTGCGGTTCAACATGATCCTGCTACTCTCCCCACATCCGTCGTGCGAAGGCGATAAATTGCTGCCAGTCATAAGTATTGATGTCGTGCTTGCCGGTGCGCAGGTGGTAGCCCTGCCGGCCGCGAACTACCGGGCGATTCGCGCCCGGCCATTGGAACCCCTTCAGACTGGGAATCCCGAACAGCTCATAGGCGGGCGACGCCGCTTCGAGCGCCAGGAATTCGCCATGCGGGTCAGCCCACCTGTCGTCCTTGGCGCTGGCGACGTAGACTGGGCGCGGCGCCATGGCGGCGAGTAATTGGTGGGTGTCGACGGGCATCTCCCGCGGATCACTTGAGTATTTGCGGTAGTTCAGGGCAAACCAATGGGGGAACGACTTGTTCAGATCCGCGATGTGCTCGCCGTAGTTGCGGCGCGCCGGCGACGCTCCGTCCTCGCCCGAGTTGTTCGAGATCACGATGGCGAAGCGCTCGTCTGTCGCGCCCGCCCACAAGGCGGTTTTTCCCAGGCGCGAGTGGCCTACTACCGCCGTGTGCCGCGCGTCGATGGCTGGTTCTTTCTCCAGGAAATCCACCATGCGGCTCATGCCCCACGCCCACGCTCCGATCGCATGCCAGGACGAATCCGTGCGCGGCCCGGCGTTCAACGCCTTCTCGACGCCGGGAATGATCGAGCCCGCCAGTCCATCGCTTTTGTCCTCGAACAAGTCCCCATAATAGGCTACTGCCACTCCAAAACCGCTACCCAGGATGAGCGGCCACGGCCAACGGCCCGAAGCCGATGCTCGATCTGCCTCCGTCGCGGGCCCGCGCGCTGTCCAGCGCGTTGTGAGCGGAATCGACTTGTCCGGAAGCAGCGTGTGAGTCGGCGTGAAGCTAAGCGTCACGAAGACGGGCACGCGCCCGGTGAGCCCTTTCGGCAGGAGCAATAAAACATGGAGAGGCGGAATTGTTCCGGTGGCTTCGGCGGCGCCGAACTCGAGCCGCACCTGTTTCCAGGTGCCCATGCCTTCGGGCGTCTCGCCGGAAGCTGTCACCTCTGATTTCATCGGCACGCGCCCGGCGGGTATTCGGCCGTACACATGGTCGGCAAACTGTGTCACAATTTGCTCCCGTCGTTGGCCGGACCAATCGTTAGCGTTCCGCGCGCCGCCCAGCAAATCGGGCAGAGTGTACGGATTGATTTTCGCTTCGTCGTAGTTGGTATTGGGACGTTGCCCAAACGCCAACAGCGGCGCCAGAAAAAGAGTGAACAGCAATCGGAACATTTGTCTAACGTAGCTCAAATTGAAATGGAATGAATGCCGCTAGGCGTTCACCAATTGCGGAATCAACTCGCCATAAACATCCGTCAGCCGCATCTTGCGGCCCTGGAAGGCGTAAGTCAGTTTCGTGTGATCCATGCCCAGCAGATGCAACATGGTGGCGTGCAGATCATGGACGCTGAGGACTTGTTGTTCGGCTTTGTAGCCGAACTCATCGGTGGCGCCGATGGTCTGGCCACCTTGTATGCGCGCGCCGGCCATCCAGATGCTCATCGCCCCGGGGTTGTGGTCGCGGCCCAGCCCCCGCTGTGAAATCGGCATACGGCCGAATTCGCTTTGCCAAACCACCAGCGTGTCGTCCAGCAGGCCGCGTTCTTTGAGATCGGTGAGGAGCCCGGCGATGGGCAGGTCCGATTCCTGCGCGTGCATCGTGTGGTTCTCTTTCACGTTGCCATGGGCGTCCCAGGTGTCGGTGTTCTGATTGCCGACGCCGCCGTGATAGAGCTGGATGTACCCCACTCCGCGCTCAGCCAGACGGCGCGCGATCAGGCACTGCCGCCCGAACGGCGCCGTGATCGGATCGTCGAGGCCATACAACGCCTGCGTGGCCGCCGATTCCTTACCGAGATCCACCGCTTCGGGCGCGCAGCCCTGCATGCGGAACGCCAGTTCATATGAGCTAATGCGGGCCGCCAGTTCAGAATTAGCCGGGTTCTTCTCCAGATCCATCGCATTCAGATTTTGCAGTAGCGACAAGCGTGAACGCATCTGATCGTCACTGACGCTTGCGGGCGCCTTGAGATCGAAAATTGCATCACCCTTGCTGCGGAAAATTGTTCCTTGGTAGGAGGCCGGCATGTAGCCGGCGCTCCAGTTGGCCGGGCCGCCGAACGGGCCGCCGCGCGCGTCGTAGATCACGACGAAGACCGGCAAGTTCTGATTTTCCGAGCCCAAACCATATGCCAGCCATGAGCCCACGCTAGGTGAGCCCATGCGAATCGTGCCAGACGCGAGTTCGTAATGGGCCATCACGTGATCGTTCGACCGCCCCTTTACCGAGCGGATCACCGCGAGCTGGTCGGCGTGTCTGGCCACGTTCGGGAACAGTTCGCTGATCCAAAGGCCCCCACGGCCATACTGCTTGAAGCTGAACGGAGACGGCATGAGCGGACCAGGATGACCCTGGCGCACGACGATCTCACCCTTGCCATCCATCGGTTGGCCGGCGTACCTGGTCAGCGCCGGCTTCGGGTCAAACGTATCCACGTGACTCACGCCGCCACTCATGAACAGCGAGATGACACGTTTGGCGCGCGGAGCGAAATGGGGCCTCTTCGGGGTGAAGGGCGAGGCCATCAACGGGCCGCCGGCGGCGCAGCCTCGATCGGCCGGCGCCGCCAGCAAGTTATGCTCACCGAGAAGCGAAGCCAGGGCGAGGCCACTCAATCCGCCGCCCGCCTCGAAAAGGAAACGGCGGCGGTCCACGAAGCGGCGAGACTGATCTTGTTGGGTTGTCATGCCTACCTCAAATAAATGAATTCGTTCAGATTGAGCAGGACATGTGCGAAGTCGTTCAAAGTGCTCTTTGCCAGAAACTCAATGCCCACACGTTTCTCATCGTCCGAAGGCATTCGGCTGAGCGCGAGAAGATAAGCATGTTCCACCTGTGCGGCCGGACCGGACGGCGCTTCGGTGGCGATGCGATCGGCAAAACGGCGCGCCTGGTTGAGCACCCATTCGTTGTGGAGCAGCGTCAACGCCTGGGTGGCTACAGTGGATACGGGGCGCACACCGCAGCTCACGTTTTGATCGGGCAGGTCGAAAACCTCGAAGAATGGCAGCGGTAGCCCGCGCTTGCGATAGACGTAGACGCTGCGGCGCCACACGCCGGGACCGTCGTTGGTCTGCCGCCAAATGCCTTTCTCACTCGACTCAAGGATCGCGCGAGGGAGTTCAGGGAAAACAGGCGGGCCGAAAAGTTTGCGATCGAGCGAGCCGGAGACGGCGAGAATCGCATCGCGCACGGCTTCGGCTTCGAGGCGCTGCGCTTTAAAGCGCCACCAATAGAGATTGTCCGCATCGACCGCCAGATTTTCCTCCGTGGCGAACTGGCTGGACAACTGGTAGGCGCGCGATGTCATCATTAACTTGTGGAGCTTCTTGAAGCTCCAGCCTTGCTCAACAAACTCGACGGCCAGCCAATCGAGCAACTCGGGATGCGTGGGCAGGTCACCGTTCCTGCCGAAGTTATCGACGGTTGTGACGATGCCGCGGCCGAAATGATGCTGCCACACGCGATTGACGGCCACACGGGCAGTCAGAGGATGATTGGGGGAACCCAGCCAGCGCGCGAGCGCCAGACGCCGGCCGGAGGTACGGCCATTGACGGGGGGCAATTCGGTGGGGCTCAAGCCATCGTCGACCACGGCCACGAAACCCGGTTTCATCAGCGTGCCAGGGCTGCCCGCGTCGCCGTGATGAAGAAAATACGAAGGCGGAACGGTGTAGCGCTTCGAGCCGTCACTCAGGAAACTGCCTTCGATCACTTCGCGCTTGATGCCTTTGCCTGGCGCGGGTTCATCACCGGCGCCATCCGGGGTGAAGCGGTAGTCGCCATCGGTGATGCTCATCGCCATCGGGATCGGCGCGGGCTTTTCCTTCTCGATTTCACCGATGCGTGCTTTGAGCGCTTTCCACCTGGTAAGATCTGGTTCGACCATCGCCTTCGCTATTTCCACCGCTGTCAAGCCCGTGGTGCGGATAATCTGATTCGCCAACAGCACCTGGCCCGGCGTGCGTTTCTCTGCCGGCGTGAAGACGGCGTCCTGAATATGCTGGGGCCACATCCTGTACTTGACCTCTATCAACTTCTGGCGATAGGGCTGCTCGATCAGCATTGACTCGGCAAGCAGAGACTTAGTGCGCGCGGCGATGGTGTCCACCCTGGCTTGGTATTCCCTGGCTTCGGCCGCCGGCGCGAGCGGGTGATCCACTTCGACGTAGCCGAACAACGACGCTTGCAGCCGGTAGTAATCCCGTTGGCCGATGGGATCGAACTTATGATCGTGGCAGCGCGCGCAGTGGACGGTGAGGCCAAAAACACCGCGTCCGAGGGTGGCGATCATGTCATCAAGATAGTCAAACCGGAACTGCGGGTTGTCCTTTTCGCGGAACCCGACCTTGGCGTAGTTGCGCAGGAAGCCGGTGGCGATCAACCGGTCGTGTGTGACCTCGGGCAACTCGTCGCCGGCGATCTGCTCTTCCAGGAAGAGATTGTACGGCAGATCCTTATTGAAAGCGCTGATCACGTAGTCGCGATAGCGCCAGGCGTTGGGGCGATCGAAGTCGTGTTCGTAGCCGTTTGAGTCGGCGTAACGCGCCACGTCGAGCCAGTGGCGGCCCCAACGTTCTCCGTACTGAGGCGATTCGAGCAAACGGTCGATCAGCTTCGCCCACGCGTCCGGCGCGCGGTCTTCGGTGAAGCGGCGCGTTTCATTGGCGGTGGGCGGGAGGCCCGTCAGATCGAGGAATGCGCGGCGGAGAAGGTGGGCTTTCGACGCGACGGGCGCGGGTTTGAGCTTGCGCTCCTGCTGGGCGCGGTGGAGGAACGCGTCGATCGGGTGCGCGTCCCACTCGGCGTCGCCAGTCTTTGGGACGGCGGTTCTGACGGGTTTATGGAAGGCCCAGTAGTTGCGCGCGCCCTCGGGCAACTTCCATTGTTCAAGCGCGCCCAGATCCGCCCTGGCGTCAGCGCCGGCGGTATCGAGGGCGGCATCCCACGGCGCACCCTGCTCGATCCACTGGCGTATGGCGGTGATCTGCGCATCGGAGAGTTTGCCGTCCATCGGCATCTGAGGCTTTTCAATACCGGCGATCTTCTTATATAAAGTGCTCTCGCCGGGTTTGTGGGCGACGAGGACAGGGCCCTTCTCGCTGCCTCTTGTTGCGGCTTCGCGGGAGCGCAAGTCGAGTTTGGCCGCTTGCATCGTGCCGCCGTGGCACTTCAGGCAGCGGGTTTCGAGTATGGGTTTGATGTCTTTGACGAACGACACCGATGACGATTGGGCTTCCAACAGTCCTGCGGCGCCCCTGGCGAACAAGGCGGCGACAACGCGAAAGTGAGAGAACAAGGGCGCGACTCTCCAGTCTTGGCTGAATTATATCGAGTTTCAGCCCGCCGTGACATAAATCGCCCAAGCCGCCGGCCGTGGCGATCCGCCCAACTGGCGGCTCAACGGAACTCTCGAATTTCGAACCGGGCACCGCTGGCGGATAATGGCAGTAAGTGAAAGAATGCGGTACCTGACTCTCGCCCTGATCGCCTGTTCGATTCCCGTTGCCAACGCCGCCACTGCGCCTCCAACGGCCGTGAATCCAAAAGAGGAGCCCGTCGGTCTCATGTTGAGTCCGGCCGGAAGCAAACTTTTGCGCGCCGGCTCGGAGACGCCGATTGCTGCCAAGGCGGGGGATATTCTCTTCAGCGGCGATGCGCTGCGCACCGATGCGGCTGGGGCGGCCTCCTTCCTCTACTGCCCGGAACAAAACCAACGCCACGCTCGCCCCCACGAGTGAAGCGCTCTTCGACGCCAAACTGCTCAAGATCAAAACCGGCAAGGTGTCGGACCGCAAGCCGGTGGCTTCGTGCTTCCTGCCGCAGGTGGTGCGCGTCGCCATCGCCAGCCAGCAGCATTACGGCGTGAGCCTCACGCGCGATTTGAAGAAAGCCGAAGCGCCGCCGCCCGCCCCTCTCGATAAGGTGTCGCCGGAGCTGCGCACCGAACTGCAATCGCTCGACGCGCAACTGGCCGCCAATCCCAACGAGCCCGCCACGTTGCTGTCGCGCGCCCCGATTTTCGAAAAAGCTAATTTACCCGCCAACGCGCTGGCCGACTACCGCAAGGCTGGAGGCGAGTGGAAGGAAGCTGTTTGGGTCAAGGGCAAGATCTTCGAACTCGAAGAACTGCTGGCCAACGCCACAGCCACCACAGCGCTGGCCGTGGGCACGGGCAAGACCTACGCGCTGCTGTTCGGCGTTTCCAAGTACAAGAAGCTGCCCGAAGATCTTTGGCTGCAGTTTGCCCATCGCGATGCCGAACTGTTTGGCCAGCATCTACTCAGCCCGCGCGGCGGCGCGCTGCCGCCCGAGAATGTAACTGTCCTGACCGAGCAGGCCGCCACGACGGCCGCCGTCCGCAATGCGTTCGACACGCTCCTCAAAGGCAAGGCCACCAAACAAGACACTATTATCATTCTTATCGCCGGACACGGAACTGTGGAAACCCCTGGCAGCAAGAAAGCGTATATCCTCACCTACGACAGCGATCCGCAGGATCTGGCCACTACCGCCTTGCCTTTCGAGGATCTGCAGAACCTCGTGCAGGCGCAACTCACCAAGGTGGGCCGTGTCGTGCTGTTCGTGGACGTCTGCCGGGCCGGCAGCATCGGCACGATCAAGAGTTCCACGGTGAACAAGTCAGTGGCGCAGTTGAGCGAGGCCGAGGGCGAAATTTTCGGGCTGATGGCGAGCCGGCCGAAAGAGCTTTCCTATGAAGGGCCACAATGGGGCGGCGGGCACGGCGCGTTCAGCTATTAGCTGATGAAGGGGTTGTGGGGCGAAGCGGACAATAACAAAGACGGCCTGGTGAACGTTAACGAGACGATCGAGTACGTGCGCGACCAAGTGGCGCAGGCCACCACCGACAAACAACACCCGCGCGACTTCGGCAACATCGACAACAACGTGCAACTGGCCGATATTTCCAAGCCCGGTATTCCGGTGGCGCGCGCGCCGTTGGTCTACGAAAGCGGGCCGGCGCTCCTGGCTTCGGCGGCCCCTGGCATGTTGTTTTTCCAGGCGGCCGCGCAGCCCCAGGCTGACTCGGCGTTCAACGAGGCGATCAACGCAGGGCGATTGCTGCCGGACGACCGCAACGGCGCATTTTCCGCGCTGGAGCAACTTGAGCGGCAGGTCCCGCCGTCCGCCTACGTCGACCGCAAGAACCGGCTTCGCATCGCGCTGGAAAACCGCACGCAAGAGGTGCTCCTCAACTACCTGGCCGGCGAACAAGTGCCGCAGACGCAGGCTGATTTCGCCGGTGGAGCGGCCTACGCCGCCGCCCTGCGCCTCACACCCGAGTCCCAACTGCTACAGGGCCGCGCAGCGTTCTTCCGAGGCCGTGCCGGGCTATTCGACAAAGCGTACGCTCCGTCGATCGACCAACTGGAATTCGCTGTCCGCTTCGATCCCAACGGCGCCTATTCCTACAACGCGCTGGGCATCGCCTATCTTGAACAAGCGCGCTTCAGCGACGCGGCCGGCGCCTTTCGCGACGCGGTTCGCCGGGCGCCGCACTGGGCCTATCCACTCCACAATCTGGCGCTGACAATGGTGGACACCGGCGACTATCAGGAAGCCATCAAACGCTATCAGCAGGCGATTCGTATTGCTCCCAAATTTGGCTACCTGCCGTACAACCTAGGCCTCGTCTATCAGAGGCTGAACCGCAATCGCGAAGCGGCCGACTCATACCGTAGCGCCATGCGTCTGGTCCCGGATTCGCCGGAGCCATACAATGCCATGGGGTCGCTCCTGGCCGGGCAGCACAAGCCGGCCGAGGCTGAGACAAACTACCGCAAAGCGCTCGGGCTGAAAGCCGATCACCTGCCGGCGCGTCACAACCTCGCGCTGTTGATGGCGTCGAGCGGCCGCACCGGCGAAGCGGTGGCGCTCTGGCGCGAGATTCTGGCCAAGTCGGCCGATTTCATTCCGGGCCGGTTGAGTTTGGCGGAGAATCTTGCCAAGCAAGGCAAACACGCCGAGGCGGCTGCCGAATACGGCCGGGTCGTCGAGTTGCGGCCCGAGTCGACCGCGGCGCGTCTTTCGCTGGTGCAAGCGCTGGAACAGGCGGGCGATCGCGACGGCGCCGCGGCTGCCCTTCGAGCCGCTCTCGAACGCGCGCCTCGCGATCCGCGGTTGCAGGAACAATTGGGAGATCTGGAAGCTGGCCGCGGACACATGACCGAAGCACAGGCCGCCTACGACGCTGCGCTGGCGCTGGCCGCCGATAATGCCGATCGCAAACGCCTGCGTGGGAAAAAGAAGAAGGCCGTCAGGTGAACCGGAGCGGATGGCGCGCGGGGCTTGCCCTGCTCGCACTCGGAACTCCGGCTCCGGCGCAGCCCAATACCGAAACCGTTTCGAGCCGCCGCCCGGGAAAGCTGGAGGCCTCCGCTCCCGCACCTCGGACGTTCCGAGTCACCTCAACGCAAGTGCTCATACCGGTCGGTTTGAGGGACAAGAAGGGCAGGGTAATGGAGGGTCTCACTGCCGCGGACTTTGAACTTTTCGACAACGGCGTCCGCCAAACCATCATTCAATGCATGCTTGAAAAAGGTGCGCGCGACACAGTGATCGTTTTCGATCAAAGCGAAAGCATGCGGCCCGAAGTGGCTGCCGTCAATCAGGCCGTTCGCACCTTTGTGAAGGAGGCGGCCGAAGGCGACAGGATCTCCGTGATTGCCGTGCGCGATTCGGCCGATGTCAACATCGCGCCCACCCGCGATACCGATCAGGTATTGAGCGAGCTCGGGCCCGTCGTCGCCGAAGGGCGCACGGCGTTGTTCGATGGCGTGTATCTCGCTCTTGACCGTCTCTTAAAAGCTCGCGCGCCGCAGTCGGCCGTGCTGATCCTTTCCGACGGCGGCGACAATTCGAGCCGCTACCATGCCCGCGATTTACGTAACATCGCCATCGAAGCCGGTGCGACGATTCACAGCATCGTCACTTCGCCTCCAGGCTTTCCGCTGTCGCCAGAATCGCAGGGTCAGGCCACCATGAAGCTGCTGGCCGAAGAAACGGGGGGCTGGTTTTGGGCCGCCAAGGGAATATCCGAGATCGCCTCTCTCGTGGCGCGGCTGCAGCGCGACCCGCACTACGTGCTGGCGTACACGCCAACGGATGTATCTCTCGATGGCCGGCAACATCGCGTGTTGGTGAAGGTGAAACGAACCGGAGGAGTGCGGCTTACCTGGCGCAGGTCCTACGTGCATGAGTAAATCGGAGTAAAATGTGGACGTGGCCACCTCTACTCTGGTATCCGTCGCCGATTACCTGAGTCAAATCTATCACCCGGACAGGGATTACCTGGAGGGAAAACTGATGGAGCGAAACGTGGGTGAAATCGATCATAGCGACGCACAGGGAAGTGTTCTCCATTTTGTCCGAGCTCATCATCAATCGCAATTCTGGGCCGGTCCGGAAACCCGCGTGCAAATACTTCCGGAACGTTTCCGCATACCCGATGTGGTTATTGTCCGTGGAGGCAAACCGAAGGGCCGTGTTATTACCTCGCCGCCGGAAGTCGCCGTGGAAGTGCTATCGCCGGACGACCGCGCCATCGACATCGAGCGCAAGATCGCCGACTTCCTTGAGTTCGGCACGCAATGCGTTTGGGTGATCAACCCCGAAACCCGGCGCGCCTTTATCCATACATCCGGTGGCTCGCGCGAAGTCAAAGACGGCATGCTGCGCAATCCGGCTGGCGATCTCGCCGTTCCGCTGTCCGCTATTTTTCCCGCAATTGGGCCCGAACCAGTCGTTGGATAAGAAGTCCGGTCTTAAAACTTCCGTGATACCGCGAAGATCACCGAGTAGTCCGCGAACGCCGCGTCGCCGCTAACGCCGTTACGCATGTCGGGCACGCTACGCTTGCGATTGCGCCGCACGGCCCAGGGACCGTTCAGGGCAAACGTACAGCCGCGGAAATTCCACATCAGACCCGGATCGATGGAGAGAGCATAGCCGGGTCGCCGGAAGCCTTCGCTACCGCCGATGAGATCGTGAACCGGCACGCCTTCCAGGCGGACACCGAAGCTTCCGGCGATGCGGCGTTGCCGGGGAAGCAACCGGGTCATGCCGCTGCGGAACAGGTATTGATCGGAAACCGACATAACCCCTTCGCCGGCGCGAGTGCGGAATGTGGATACGCCGTTGGTATTGCGCGGATTGACCAGATACAGACCCTGCGCATAGGCCCAGGAGCCGAAATACGCCGGAGTGTAGGCGTTGAAGTCCATCGTAAAGCCCGTACCGCCGTCGCCGGGCTGTACCGACTGGTCCGCCGTGGCATTGAGTCTCTGCCCGTTGCGCACAGCCGAAAACACCTGACGGAAACTGCCGGTGGGCGCTTTGAGCGACATGCCTACAGCTACATTGCGACGCGACTCGGTCGGCGGCCGGAACAGCCACCGGCGGAATCCGAACGTGGCATCGCCTTGGCTCACCAAATTCACTTCGCCCGTCGGCGCATACAACTGATTCCGGTACGCCTTGGTCACCGGAATGCTGGCGTTCAAACTCCAGCGCGGACTCAGCGCATAACCAACCGAAAAATCGAAGATGTGATACTTATTGACGATTTCAGTGCCCAGCACTGCTCGCTGAACCTGCTCCACAGTTCCCACGAAGTGGCGGTGTGAAGGCAAGTAACGATACCCGATGGTTAAATCCCATTTTTCTTTGCTGGGAGCCTTGCCATCTTTCGGACGCTCGCATAGCACGCCAAGCACGGGCGCGCCTTGTTTGGCGGCGACTCAACCTTGGCCTTGGCCCGGTTTGGCGCACAACAGAAGGCAGCCAATCGCAATCGACTGGTACCCCCACCTCCGAAACACAGCAGTCATAGCATTATTATCGTACGCCCCTCCGAAAGCCCGCAATAGTATGTTTCTACTAGCGGTTCGCACCGTCCCGCTCAGTAAGATAAATGCCGCCGGTGAGCAGGATCCCCAATCCGACCACGCCCAGTACGGCGGCAAAAAAAGGGTCGCCCGAATAGACGTACAACCACAGCACGTAAAACCAGATCAGCAATCTGACCAGCACCGTGATCGGATAAAGCGGCTCAACCCGCAGGCGCACAATCTGGCTCACCACCAGGCCAAGCGCCAGCATCAGTATCCCAACAAACCGCGGCATCACGTCGCCATATTCGCCCTTCGTCATCAGCATCGCCAGCACTTGGGCAGGCGCGAGCATCAGACCGAGGCCAGTGAGCGACAGATACGTCACCAGGTAATACAGGCTCAGTCTTGTTTTCGGCATTATTTCCTTCCCGGCAAGAAAAACGATACTTATGCGCGTTGACCCCGGTCAACCCAACATGACAATAGCATCGAGGCCCCGCGTATGCGCCTGAAGTTCTGGGGCGTGCGCGGTTCGATACCAACACCGTCGGCTTCACATTTGGAACATGGCGGCAACACTCCTTGCGTGGAGCTGCGCGCGGCGGATGGAACGATCTGCATTTTCGATGCGGGCAGCGGCCATCATTACGCAAAAATTGGTGCCGGTGAAGATCGAAGAGGTTACCGATTGGACCGCCCACAAAGCTGCCGTGGAGCATCAGGTCATGTCGCGGCTGCGCGCGATCTTCCCGGATATAGACTCGCACATTGTCGTGCGGCTCGGCGCGTCGGCGCTGACCTCCCAACGCTTCACGATGAACACCCAGGGCGCTATGCTTGGCTGGGAGATGACTCCTGAACAACTGGGCGCGGGCCGGCTTCCGCAGACCACGCCAATCGACAACCTGTTTCTGGTGGGCCACTGGACGCAGCCGGGTGGCGGGATCACGCCGGTGATCGTGTCCGCGCAAGCGGCGGCGAAAATGGTATTGACCGGCCGCAACAGCTACCAGGACCTGGCCGATCAATATTTTTCGTTTCGCTCCCAGGGGCTCGAGATGAAACCCGAGGCGGTGCGGCAGTGAGACCGGATGAACGGCAACGCGTGTTGGATAGCGCGCTCGATTTGTGCGCACGGCACAGCTTGAGCGACATCGGACTCGATCACCTTGCTCACGCGGCGGGCGTGTCTGCATTCGACATCGTCCGGACCTTTCAGTCGAAGGAAAATATTCTCAAGGCCGTGCTGGAGCGCGAACTGGAGATGATGGCTGCCGCTGCGCATGACCCTGCTCTGCGCATGCCAGGCGAAACGTTTCGCGACGAATTGGTGGTACTGGCGCGGATCATTCTCGATGAATACCGCCGCCGTCTCCCCCCTGCTAGGTAAACTCCTGGCGTCCGCCATGAACGACCCGGAAGTAGGCGCGGTCTTCTACCGGACTTTCATCGTGCAAGGCCGCCAATTGTTCACCGGCTTTCTCAATTCGCGCGCGCGGCTGGGCGAACTGCGCGATGATGTGGACGTGGAAGCGGCCGCGGCCATGTTTTTGTCCTCGCTCACGGGCGCGCTGCTGATGGTGGAATTGTTCGGCGGGAAACACGTGGAAGGCCTCGACGACTCACGCTACGTCGGCCACACGGCGGATATATTTCTCCAGGGGGTGGGACGCAAATGAGAGTTTCACTGCATGGGTTCCGCGGGCCCTTGGCGGGTGCGCTGGAAAGTGAACTCACTCGCCGGGGTCACGTTGTGCAATGGGAGGCCAACGCCGCCGACTGCTCCTTGGTGCTGCCAGCGCCGGGTGGCGAAGTGAAGTCGATGCCCGCCTGCCGGCGCCTGGTGCTCCGTAGTCATGCCTATGCGTACGGCGCTGATCCGAAAAACCCTGGCATGATGGCCGAAGATCGCGTCTCTCTGCTCGAACCGAATTCGCCTGAACGCCGCTGGCTACGCATGGAAGAGGCGGCGGCCTCAGCCAATCCCAACTACGCCGCCGTTCGTCTCGCCGCTGTGCTTGCACCTGGTGAAGGCGACGCGCTAGTGAACAAGCTGGACTCAAGCTCGGCGTTGACCTTGGCCGGGCACGATCCGAACGTTCAGTTTATTTCGCTCGCCGAAGCGGCCCGCGCCCTCGCGGCCGCTTGCGAGGGCACCGCTACCGGGCTCTTCAACGCCACCGGAGCCGGCGCGATTCCTCTCCGGAAGGCCTTTGGAGAGGCGGGCGTTCGGCGCCTCCCCTTGATGGATGAACTGGCCGGCCTTGCCGGTGTCGCTGAGCCTGACCAGCTTCGCTATAACTTTACGGTTTCCGGCCAACGTGCCTTACGCGAACTCGGCTTCGGCCCCGACGAATCCACTGTCCAGGCGTTCAAGCAGTTCCTCGCCGGCCGCGCCAGCGCGCATCCGGAGCGCTTGAAGCCCACCTATGACGATTGGGGACTTGACGTCGATTACATCCGCGCCTGGAGCGGCTGGTTCAGTTTCCTTCGCCGTGTCTATTGGCGGATGGAGTTTGAAGGGATGGTAAATATCCCCGAAACGGGCAAGGGACTTTTTGTTTCAAACCATCGCGGCTTCATGCCCCTGGACGCGGTGATGCACCTGTTCAGCGTGCTGCACTTCCGGCGCCGAATTATCCGGTTCCTGATTATTCACTCGTTGGTCCGCAAGGCGTTCCTATGTAGCTTCCTGGCGAAACTCGGCGGCGTGATCGCCAGTATGGAGAACGCCTAGAAGCTCTTCGAAGGCGGCAATCTGGTGGGAATTTTCCCAGAAGGAATGCGCGACACCTTCCAGCCTTACAGGCAGACGCATCAGCTCCGCGATTTCTCGCGCAGCGGCTTTGTAGAGATGGCGATCGCCGGCGAGGCGCCCATCATCCCGGTGGCTGTGGTGGGTCACGCCGAAATTTTCCAGATCCTTGGCCGCATCGATTCCAGTTTCATCACACGCGAATTGGGTTGGCCCTACTTCCCGATCGCGCCGATGTTCCCGCTAGCTCCGGTGCCGCTGCCATCCAAGTGGCATGTGCGCGTGCTTCCGCCGGTCGGCCTGCAGGGCTTGCGCAAGGAGGACGCCTCGAATCCTCGGCTGGTCAAGGAATTCAGCCGTTACATCCAGGCGATGATGCAGGAACAGATTCTCGATATGGCCACCCGGCGCAAACATATTTTCTGGGGCAAATTTCTCGATGGCACAGCTCCGAAGATCCGGCCGTTTGAATCAAAACGAAGCGTCGGGACCGCGGTGGGCATTGAGGTCAAACGAACGCAAACAAGGTGGATGTCGTCATCATCGGTGCTGGCCTCGCCGGATTGACTCTCGTGCGCCAGTTGCTCATTAAGACCGGCAAATCGGTGCTGCTGCTCGATAAACGCAAAGACACGCCGGGCCTGTCGCAGAAAGTCGGCGAGTCACTGGTGCAGTTGAGCGGCTACTATTTGGCGAAGGTGCTGGACCTGGAAGAGCATCTGCTGACGGAACATTTCCTCAAATACAACCTGCGCTTCCATTGGAAGACGGAAGGCTCCAGCAATCGCAGTCTTGAGGACTATAGCGTCTCGTTCATTCGTCTCGGCTCCAATATCCCCACGTTCCAGCTTGACCGGAATTTGTTTGAAACACATCTGCTCGAAGTGAATCGCGCCGATCCCCGCTTTGAATTCGTTGGTGGCGTATTGAATCCGTCGGTCGCCTTCGGCGAAGGCGAGGGCGATCACACGGTGGCGTGGGAAGGCCGATCCATTTCGTGCCGCTGGGTTGTCGATACCTCGGGGCGCGGTGGTGTCCTTAAGCGGAAGCTTTCGCTGGCGCATGAGAACCCGATCCGCCACGGATCCACGTGGTGCTGGGTGGATGGCCTGGTCAACACCGAGAGTCTCACCGATCTCACTAACGAACAGAAGCGCGTCAATGTGGAACGGCGCAAAACCGGCCACATGCCGTTCTTCCTCGGGACGAATCACTTTTGCGACGAAGGCATGTGGTTCTGGGTCATTCCGCTGCATGGCAAGAGCAGCCTGGGCTTGGTGTTCGAGCACGCCGTACTCAATCCGGACGAAGTGTCGACGGCGCGGAAAATGCTCGACTATGTTTGCCGCAAGTGGCCGCTGTTTGAGCGAGACCTTAAGACCCGCAAGGTCCTTGACGAAGGCCGCCTCTACGACTATTCCTACGACGCCACCCAGACCATCAGCGCAAACCGCTGGGCGATCTCCGGCGAAGCTGGCCGCTTCTCCGACCCGTTATACAGTCCTGGCAGCGACCTTATCACCATCTACAACACGCTCATAGTCGACGCCGTGCAGACGGACGACCCCGAGCGGCTGAAGATGATGGAGCCCTATTACGAACAGGTGATGCGCGTGATGTACGAGTCATACGTGCCCTCCTATGCCGTCAGCTACAACTGCCTCGGCGATCAGGAAGCGTTCACGCTCAAGTACGCCTGGGAGTTGGCCGTTTACTTCGGCTTTTTCGTGGTGCTGGGCATCAACGACATGTTCGCCAACAAGCGCGCCATGTCGGTTCACCTTCGCAAGTACGGGCTGCTGTGGCGGATGAACAAAGCCCTACAACAGTTGGTCAGCGACTTTGCGCGGTGGAAAAAGGCGGAATGGATCGTTTCCAGCGAACGTATTGTGCATGATTTTTACCGGATGTGCCCGCTACGCAAATCAGAAAAATTGTTTTATCAGGTGGACCTCACACAGGAAGAGATCGAGAACGTGTTTGACATGCACTTCACGCGCCTCAAGGAGTTCGCGCGCTACATAATTACTCACATCTATGAATCGGTGCTGGGCGACAAACGCGTCCTCACCAACGCGCCGTTCATCGC
>SXGR01314261.1_pt1 | contig 18113 bp, 23 predicted proteins | sample 3174711 | NCBI WGS metagenome assembly SXGR01 (sample SAMN11356860, study PRJNA531348) | freshwater metagenome | isolation source: freshwater sample F1-60 | place: China: Fuxian Lake, Yuxi | collected 2017-12-25
GAACAAGTTCTCTGGTTAGAGAACCTGCAGCGATTTAATCATTCGTGAACGAGTCCACCACGGCGGTGGTACGAATAAATCAGAAGTGTCGCAACACCGGCGCTAGCAGCACCAATCAGCGATGGCAAAGCGATGCCGTTGCTCGATTCGTAAGCGCGGGTGGCGACCAGACTCATCACGCTGCGACCAAGCGTGCCCGCACCGATGACAAGACCTAGGCCGCTGCCTGGTCGTTTTGGTACGAGGTGTGTTGCAAGTGGCAACATGCTGACTACTGCAAACTCGAAACCCAAGATATAAACAAGTAGCGCAAGTAAACCCAATATCAAATTTTGCGAAACGAGCCAAAGTGCGACCCCGCCTGGCACCATGATCAAACATCCGATAGCGATACTTTTTTCTTTACCCCAGTTGTCTGTTTTATTGGCGCTAGTAATCGAAGCGTAAAGTTCGACGATGCCGAAACTAAAGCCAACTGCAGCAATACCGATTGCGCCGAAGCCAAATTCGTCATCGAGCCATGCGCCAAAAGTTATAAAGATGCATTGACTTGCACACATCGTGGCGAACATTGTTGCCACAACAAGCCAACCTCGACCACTTAGGCGCACACCGTCATCGGCGACTCGAGAAGAGACTTCATGCTCTTCGGCTTTGATTCGTGACGCAATGAACAAAAGTGAAATTGCCGTGCCCAAAACACCAGCGATGAAACCGGCGCGCCAACTGCTGAGCGCTGTGATGACACCCATGAGTGAAACACCGATCAACAGACCGAGCGCCCAAGAAATTTCGGTGATGCCGATGTATCGGCCACGCTTCTCATAGGGCACATGGTCTGAAATCCATCCGGACATGCCAAGATCAAAAAAGTTTTTCGTGATGCTGATCAGAGTCACACCAATTGTGAAAATATAAATATTTGGCGATACTCCGGCAAGAAGCGCTCCGAGACCAATGCCAAGAAGACCCGTCAGCATCGCCGCTCGTCGTGACAAGTAGTCGACGAATTTTCCGATAAATGGCGACAGCAGACCTGAAAGTTCTGAAATTGTGAGGGCAATGCCAATTTCGGAAAGCGAAATATTGAATCCCTTAGCGATAATCGCCACAAAGGGTGGGGTGAATCGATAACACGCGTTAGTCGTTAAACGAGCCCCTGTTAAAAGCGTGATGTTTTTTTTAACTAGTTGAGAAAACGAATCATCGAGCCAGCGACTTAGCACGAGGCTCAACGCTACAACTAAACGCTAAAGCGATTCACTTGAGTTGGCTTCACCAATTAGCGCAACGATGCGACCAGCATGTATTTGATTTTCAGCATCAACTTCGAACCAACTTCCTCCAAGATTTTCAAGGCGATGATCTGAAACCCTCAGTTCACGGCGTAGAGTGCGAATGGCTCCGCTATGGCTGACAACTAGTGCTTGACCACCGCGACATTTATTTGCGATGTCGATCAACGCATCTGTCATGCGCTGCACTACTTGGCGGTTTGGCTCGAAGTCTTCTGGTTGGCGGCGAGATTCTAAAAATCCTGGCCAGCCTGCTTCTATCTCCGCATAGGTCAGACCCTGCCACGGCCCAATGTGCGACTCTTTTAGACGGTCGTCGATGTGTAAGTCGGACATGTTTTTATGTTCGGCGATTATCTGTGCGGTGCGAAGTGCGCGTTGGAGAGAGCTTGTGGCGATTAAATCGAATTTGCCAAGTTTCAAAGCTGCTTGCTGGGCTTGCTGAATGCCCTCAGGTGTTAGCGCGATGTCTGCTTGGCCTTGCCACCGACCTTGGGCATTCCATTCTGATTGTCCGTGACGGAGTACCAACAAGCGAGTTGTTACGTTGACAGTTTGCGCTGATTTGGACACTCAACGCAGGGTAGTGGCTTGGGTAACCTGACTGCATGGCGCATGTAAAACTTTTTGCCTCCGCCCGACAAGCGGCTGGTACATCAAGCGAGGAAATCCCTGGTCGCACAGTTGACGAAGTTTTGCAGATAGCTGCCGAGCGATTTGGTTCCGAATTTGTCGCTGTAATGAAAACATGTCGTGTTTGGCTCAACGGTGACGAAGTTGTTGGCACCACAGTGGTTTGCGATGCCGATGAAGTTGCAATATTGCCGCCAGTTTCAGGCGGTTGTTCGAATAGTTCAGAGATAAAAAAGATGATTGCATGACTGATGTAGCCGATCCGAGCGAAATGTCGACGGCAGAGTTGCGAAGTGCTCGCGCCGCGTTGCAGATGCAAGAAGATGTGATCTCATTCGTTCGTCGCATGGCCCAAGGCCGTTGTGATTTGGCTCGAGACGAGCAGCGTCGTCGCACCGATGGTACGCCAGCATCCGGAATGAGTGTTGTAGATATCGCAAATGTATTTGGACAAGAGCATGGTGGTGGTTCGTCACGACCTCCGCGCGAAACAAATATTTCTGCCGATCATGAATTAGTAGTTGCGTTAGAAAAACTCTGCGAGCGTGTTGGTTTTGGAGAATTGCGCACACTTGATGATGATGCACTTGAGTCAGCAATTATCGAAATCGAGAAATTCGAACTTGCTCGTTCGGCGGAGCGCAAGAACTTGTTTGCCAAGATTGACTCGCTTACAACTGAGTTGGTCAAGCGTTATAAAGCAGGCGGCGCCAACGTTGATTCGCTTTTGACTGACTAGTCAAGCGATTAGACAGCTTCAGTAGAGGCAAAACCCGACTAGAACGATAGGTTTTATAGTCATAATGAAGCGCGTTGCGGTCATCTCAATGCACACTTCACCGTTGGCCCAGCCAGGTGTCGGTGATGGCGGCGGCATGAATGTTTATGTGCGCGAACTCGTCTCGGCGATGGCGCAAAAAGATGTTCAGTGCACTACATACACACGTGCGTGGCGAAAAGGTTTGCCAAAAGTTGTCGAGGTCGAACCAAATCACAGAATTGTGCACATCGAAGCCGGTGACTTCGATCTTTCTAAAGACGAACTACTTGATGTTGTAGACCTGTTCACGCAATTGGTCGCCGAACACATCGATGAGTCGGGCGGCGCCGATGTGTTGCATGCCAACTATTGGTTGTCGGGTCTTGTCGGTCATCGCCTCAAGCACCAACTTGGCTTGCCACTAGTTACTACATTTCATACTTTGGCTCGCGTGAAGTCGCTAGGTGGAGATACGGAGTCAGTCGTTCGTGAGCGAGCTGAACTTGAAATTATTGGTTGTGCCGACGCGATTTGTGTGAGTTGCCCCGAAGAGTTGAGCCAATTTCGCGCCCTCTACGGTCACTCACCAGGTGTCGTCACTGTTGCATCGCCAGGGGTAGCGACTGCATTTTTTTCGCCAGGTGATCGCCAAGGCGCGCGGCGCGCACTCGGCTGGGGTAACAAACCTTTGATCTTGTTCGTCGGTCGTATTCAGCCACTCAAGGGAGTTGACGTCGCAGTGAAGGCGCTGGCAAAGCTAGAGAATAAAGATGCTGAATTGATGATTGTCGGCGGTGCCAGTGGTTCATTTGGCACGAGCGAATCGGCTCATGTTCGCAAGCTCATTTGTGACTTGCAACTCAATGGTCGAGTACATTTTGTCGAGCCCCAGCCGCATCATCTGCTCTCCACTTACTATCGTGCGGCTGACGCTGTGTTGGTGCCGTCGCGCAGTGAGAGTTTTGGACTTGTTGCACTTGAGGCGGCAGCATGCGGGATACCTGTTGTTGCGAGTGCAGTTGGTGGGTTGCTTAATTTGGTCGAGCATCAGCGCACCGGTTTCTTGGTAAAAGATCGAAACCCAGACGAGTTCGCAAAGTATGTCGACCAGTTGTTGGCAGATCCGCTACTAAGTTTGACAATTGGCAACCGCGCAGCACAGCGAGCAATGAATTATTCATGGTCGGCAACGGCAGACAGCGTGATCGGCGTCTATCAAGCACTTCTTGCCAGCCAACTTGTCAACTGTTCTTAGACCTGTGAGCGACCTTTTCGACGAAGCGGCGCTGGCTCGAATTGAGCGGCAGATTGACGAGTGGTTAGGTCGGGCAAAAACCAATCACACAAATATCTTGGCTGTTGATCGATCAGACGAAGACGAATTTCGTTGGTATGTTCGCATGGCCGGTGAAGAAAAAGACTTCACCACAATTTGGTTCACGCTCGGGCAAAGAACATTGCGTTACGAAACTTATGTGATGCCAGCGCCAGAGCAAAATGCCGAGTTGCTTTACGAAACAGTCTTGCGCCGAAACGAGAAACTAGTTGGCGCACACTTTTCGATCGGTTTGGAAGACGCAATCTATCTGCGTGGTGAGATGGGGCTGTCGGCTTTGAATGAAATCGAACTAGATCGGATAATTGGCACGCTTTATGCAACCGTTGAGCAGTCGTTTTGGCCACTTTTAGAAATTGGTTATGCCAAAGCTGCAACTCTGCGCACACAACGAAATAGCACTCGGACTGCTTAGCGTTCGGGGAAGTCGTTAGGTGGTTCGAGTGCGTCTAACTAGCCTGAACGGCGTGGTGAAATCATGAGCAAACAAAACGATTCAGTTTTGGGTGTCATTGGCGGTGGCAATATGGGTTCGGCTCTCGTGAGAGGTTTATTATCCGGCGGTTTTCCTGCCGATCAGATTGTGGTTGTCGAGAAAGATAACACGCGAATCGCCGAACTAAAACAAGAGTTCGCAAATGTTGAAGTCACATCAAAGATGCCTAAGTGCGAGTCGGTTGTATTGGCAGTCAAACCGACCGATGTAGTTGAAGTGTGCGGTGCTCTTGGCGAATCTGGAGTGCGGCAAATTCTTTCGATTGCAGCCGGAGTCAAGATTGCAACGATCGAAAACGCGATTGCCAAGAACGTTGCGGTAATTCGCGCGATGCCCAATACGCCCGCGTTGATTGGTCAGGGTGCTTCAGCAATGGCGGCTGGCAAAAATTGCAGGGCTGAAAATGTTGCGTGGGCAAAAAAGATTTTGTTGGGCGTGGGCACAGTCGTTGAAGTTGAAGAAGACTTGCTCGACGCGGTTACCGGGCTGTCTGGTAGCGGACCTGCATATATCTTTTTGCTGGCAGAAGCGTTAATCGCCGCCGGCGTCGAACAAGGTTTGACAGAGCAAGTCTCTAACGAACTTGTGCGTCAATTGTTGGTAGGTTCATCGTTGTTGCTTGCCGAGAGTTCTGAAACGCCAGAGCAGTTGAGAAAAAAAGTAACTTCGCCAAATGGTACAACCGCTGCCGGAATTGCTGAGTTAGTTGGTAAACAATTCGCCGACATTATCGCGGGCGCGGTGAGTGCCGCAACCGCCCGAAGCAAAGAACTTGGAAGTTAGTTACAAAAATTTCTGTTGAAAGTTTTGTTTGAAGTACCTGTTTTGTGTCTAAAGTGAGACTAGAAATGTCGCAAGATCACCGGACGGGGTAACCCCCCAACTGGGAGTCGCGCTCGAAAGAGCTGCGCCGTTTGAGCCGGTGCCGTCGGGGGGTTGGCACCGGCTCTTACGTTTCTCAGTATCGTGAGACGTCCATGGCAACCAAATATTCAACAGTTTCGTTTCTATCGGATTACGGACCACGTGATGAATTTGTTGGTGTGGTCAAGAGTGTCATCTATGAGATAGCACCGCAATGTCGAGTCGTAGATTTGACACACGACATTGAACCCTTTGATGTTCGAGCAGGTTCACTGTCGCTGGCACGATGTGTTTCATATGTCGCGAGCGGGGTAGTGCTGGCAGTTGTGGATCCAGGTGTTGGCTCATCGCGTCGCGCCGTAGCCGTTGAAGTCGCCGATGGTAGGGGCGTTTTTGTCGGGCCAGATAATGGATTATTGGCCATGGCGATCGCCTTGGCCGGTGGCGCTGGAAGAGCAGTTTGCTTGACGAATATTGACTATCACTTGACTAGCCCGGGAGAAACTTTTGCCGGTCGTGATATTTTCGCGCCGGTCGCAGCGCATCTATGTAATGGTGTCGATCTCAGTGAGCTTGGTGAGTTGATCGACCCTGCATTGTTGTTGCCAGGCGTTGTGCCATTGCCACGTGAAGAGGGCGGTGCTTTGCACGGTGAGGTGACTTGGGTCGATCGCTTCGGTAACTGTCAATTGAATATTGGACCAGATGAAGTCGCGCACTTCGGCGAAGTTTTGCGTGTCGAGATTGGCTCTGTTCTAAGTGGCGCAAGTGTGGATCGTGAGCAAGTTGTGCGATCACTAAAAGTTGTGCGAAGTTACGATGCAATCGGAAGTGGACTCGGTCTCGTAGTTGACTCGTACGGCATGCTCTCGTTGTGTGTTGATCGGGGTTCGGCGGCTCGCGAACTAAATGTGGGTCAAGGTGATTTGGTTATTTTCTCGCGACTTGAAGAGTGCGATCAGAACGGCACGATTACGACTTCGGTAAAAATCGCACCAAAGAGATAAAATTTGAGATATGCGACCAGCCACAACATTGACGCTCGGCTTGTTGCTTGCAGTAATTTTTATTGCAGGGCTTCTGTCAATTGTCGGCAGGTAAATTTCTTTGTGATTGAGTCGAATTGCTGGCAACCAAAAAGCCGACAAACAAAATACATAAGCCAACTAAAAGCGTTACCGCAAATGCTCGATCCTTTCCCAGACGTCCGGCGAGTGTGCCGCTAGCCGAAAGAACGAGTGTGCCAAGCGCGACGAAAACATTTCCGAACGCTAATCGCCCCGGAGCAACTATTTTTCGTTGAGTGGCTGACTTGAGGTTTGGCGTCTGAGACTTAACTACTCGCCATGTTGACCAGAGCGCCCCAAAAATTATTACAAGAGCCGGAACTCCAGAACCGACTGCAGCCATAACTCTCGGCAAGACACCGAATAGTTCGCGAGCGGCGGGAAATTCACCGGTGATGATGTTGCGCTTTGTTGGTGCGACCGCGATAACTCCGGCGCTGAATGCACTGAGCACTACAAGTGCGCGACGAAGTTGATCCGCAATATTTTTGTTGGCTAACAAATAAATAGTGCCGAGTGCTAGCCACGCGACGTTAAGAACTGCACCAGCAAGAAAGAAAACTCGAAAGGCGAACATTGACCAGCCAGTTGCTTCGGCCCACCACAGTGCGCCCGAGCCAACCGTGAAGAGCATCATGGCAACTGTCCATGCCAATTCATGAGGCTGACCGCGTCGATGCCAGCGATCGAACGTACTCAGAGCAAACGCAGCAGCTACAAGGGCTGCGCTACCGGCCAACGCAGCGTTTAGTTGACTCACTGTGGCAAGGGTCAGCGATGGAATCACGGAAGCACGATAACTCAGGTGATTGAGCGGTGGGGTTTTGGCTCGGTGTCGCCAAAGGCACACACGATTTAGACAAGATTTGTGGTTTGGACTTTGTGAAATTCTGCACGAAACCATAACCTGAGTTCATGACCCAACTTCAACGACGCAGAATTCCCGACGCAGCCGTAACTCGATTGCCGGTGTATTTGCAAATTTTAAATAATTTGCATGCAACAAATGTTTCGAGATTTTCAAGCGACGAACTCGCCGCCTTGGCGGGCGTGAATGCAGCCAAAGTGCGTAAAGATCTTTCGTACCTGGGCAGTTATGGCACTCGCGGTGTCGGATACGAAGTTACATATTTGATTCACCAAATCAAACGTGAACTCGGATTGTTGCGTGAATGGAACGTTGTCGTCGTTGGCGCGGGCAACTTGGGTTGTGCGCTAGCAAAATTTGGCGGCTTTGCTCCCCGAGGGTTTCCGTTTGTTGGCATCGTAGACAACGACGCAAAGAAAATCGGTCAAACGACTGGTGCGTTGACAATTGGTGATGTGCGCAATCTCGGCAAAATGGTTCGTGACTTGAATATCACAATTGGTGCAATTACAACTTCAACTGCAACGGCTCAGTCTGCGGTCGATGCATTGATCGACGCTGGCGTGGCCTCAATACTGAACTTCGCGCCGATCGTTTTGGCGACACCGAGCAGTGTTTCGGTACGCAATGTAGATCTTGGCGTTGAGCTCCAGATTCTGAGTTACTACGAGCAGATGCGTACCGAACAAACAGATGGCTCAAAGATGCAAAACAAGTCGAGCGCGGTTTCGGTCTAATTGCGCATTTCACGACGCCTAATCTGAGAAGGTGCGGCAGTTACTTAACATTCGACTTTGGGTTGCTCTTGGCGTTCTGTTAATCACTGCAATATTGATTGTGTTCGTCGCTTGCGACGATTGTTTTGGTCGCAATAGTGATTCTGAGGCGATTTCTACCGATGTAGAAAAAAACATCGAGACGGTAGCGATCGCGACGTCATTTACGCAAAGCGAAGGTTGGCGAATCGAAAACGGGCGCACTGTTGGAGAGGCATCGGTATTGCTTGATGATGCGCGGCAAGTTTTTATCGCCGCAGATACTCCTAGCGAAAATCTTTGTGCAGATTTAACTATCGGCTCAAGTTGCGTGTTTTTGGCGAACATGTTCGGAGATTCGGTGATGTGGTTTGCATTGATCGATATAAATGGTGAAAAGCCGACGCGTGTGCTTGAGTTGCCGAGCTTGGTTGACATGCTTGACTCTGGCAGCCGAGGTGTCTTAGAAAACGGATGGATTGTTCGCTTGGCCAACGGCGTCAAAAGAACCTGTGGCGAGGACACAGGCACGCTTCGCGAATTTATTAACAATTACTCGCCAGACAAAAGTGTTACCAAGTTGAACTTGATAACCGACGAAGTCGACGAAGTCTTGTGTACTGGCTAGTTGTTTGAAGTTGTGACTAGGCGTTAGGAAACAGTCGAACAATTTTGGATGCTGCTTTATAGGCGGCCTCAGCCGGACCAATCTCATCAGGCCTCAAAAGGTTGGCCATAATGCGCAGCACCCACTCCATAAGAGTTCGACTGTGAATGCCGACCCTAGAAAGTTCGCGCATCAAAACTGGTTGACCAATAACGCGAGCAAACAGGCGCGCGACTTTGAAGTACTGACCATATTCATCGTCGATTAACTGCTCGTATCTCTTGAGCGCCATCGCATCACCAGAGACAAGTGCATCGTGCAAAACATCGGCTGCCATGTGGGCTGTTTCGTATGCGTAGTCGATGCCTTCACCGTTAAATGGATTGACGCTTCCCGCTGCGTCGCCAATGACGATGTGTGTCGGTCCGATTTTTGGCCCGACTGAACCACCCATCGGAATTTTGCCGCTCGTTGCTTTGCATTCAGGTTTAGTCGGGTCGATTTCCCATTTGTCGGCAACCATATGTGCATACGAGTCGAGCAGGTGTGAAGTGTTGACATCTTTGAAATTTTTGAATGTCGAAAGCAAACCGACTCCGATGTTTATGGTTCCGTCACCGACCGGAAATATCCATCCGTAACCTGGCATTGAGTTGCCATTGCGATCTTTAACATCGAGCGCCGATTCGATCCACGGTTCTTGATGTCGTGGACTTTGCCAGTAAGTGCGAATTGCCGTGCCATATGGCCACGACTTTTCACGAGACGTACCCATGCTTCGACCAAAGCGCGAGTTGGCACCATCGGCGATTAAGACGTAGTCGGCGTTTATGGCAACGGTTGTGTTGTTTTCTTTGTTGGTAACCATCGCGCCACGCACGCAACCCTTTTCCATGATTGGGGCAACTGCTTCGTGTTCTTCAAGAAGTTTTGCGCCTGCATTTTGAGCATTGCGCGCAACCATCATGTCGAGTTCGCGACGACGTACGACATAGCCGTATCGCGGATAGATCGGGTGTGTCGGCCATTGCAATTCGAGGGCCTTGCCATGTGCGGTGGCACGCAAACCTTCGTAACGATGAAACTGCGAGAGTTGTGATGTCAAACCCATGTCGTCAAGTTGTTTGACTGCTCGAGGAGTTAAGCCGTCACCACAAGTCTTTTCACGCGGAAATTTCTTACGCTCAACAATTGTTACGTCGTGGCCATGTTTTGCGAGCCAGAAACCGGCTGCTGAACCTGCAGGACCGCCACCGATGACGAGGACTTCTGTGCGAAGTATTTTTGTTACTTCGCTAGTTAGATCGAGGGGTTTGATCTCGGTTTCTATTTATTTTCCAGTGGGTCGTGCATCTGTGCCGACATTCGCAGGTGGGTTTGGAAGAGCCGCAAAAGTTTCAGCAAGATTGTCGTAATTGACTGAACCGTTTTCGAGACCTAGAAAAATTTCAGACTCTGGAGAACACCAAGTTTCGTATTCGGTCTTCCATTTTTCACTTTCAGGGTCTGCGCCGCCGATTTCATATCGCTCGTGGCACACAACACCGAGAATTTCTGCGTCAGTAAGACCGCCGCCAAATTTTTCTCCTTGTTGAGGCATCGGATTGCCGTTGTATGAGAGTGTTTCGTGCGCGCCACCCTCACGATTTGGGTCACCGTAAACCTTGATGCCTGCAGAAACGAATTGTTGCGAACCGGCGTAGACGAAGTTCAACATGTCTTCGATCTTTGGGAATGTTTTAAGAACTTCACCCTGATAGAGCGCGCGACCTGCGCCACCTGCGCCGTTTGCACCGTGGCAACCTGCACATGAGCCATAAACAATTTCGCCAATCGCCATCGGACCTTCAACGGTTTTTTCTTGCGGTTTTACAGCAAGTAGATACATGAACGCCCAGAATGGCAACAAGCTCAAAGCAGCCATCGCCCAAAACGGAACTTTCTTTCGAGTCTTGGCTGCAACTACATAACTTGGGTCTGGCGGAGGCTGAGGTGGTGCGCTTGCAACTTGTGGCGCCGCAGCTGGTTTTGTTTCAGACGTTTTTGCAGGGAGGTTTTGCGAGTCGGTAGGTGTGTCGGCGGTCGGAGTTTTGCCAGCCGCCTTGTCACGTGCTTCTTGCGCACGCTTCAGTAGATGCTCGGGTATTCCGGCCACAACTCTCCTTGAATCAGATTCTTACGATTGCTTTGTTCCGTTTAATAGGTTAGACGCATTGCAGACAAGAATTATAAGTTCACGATCGCACAACCACGGGGACGACATTCACCGAGCGAATTGAATGCGCAATTGTTGAGCAATCGTGAATTGTTGTGACCTACGAGTCAGTCGAGCGACCTTTACAAATACCGACCTGAATGTCTACCCGACTAGGCTAAATCTAGATTTCTAGGCGAAAGGCAAGTCCTTAAATAATGCTCGCGATTGACATTCTCAGATGGCCAGGAATGAATCAGGCATTCTTGTTTTCGCTCGTGCTGACGACTTTGATGAGCCTTGTTGTCATACCAATTGGGAAGCGTCGCAAGTTTGATCGCAAAGTAACTTGGGGAGAGGCAATGCTGGCATCTGCCTACATCTTCTTGGTGTTGTTTTTGGCGTTTGGTGTTGTACCGCATCAGTTCATCGACCACGCAGACAAAGAGTTGGGTTGGCGAAAAGACAAACTTGTGTATGGTCCATTTGACATTTTGAAGTCAGACACAATCGGTGGAAGTTTCCCGATCACGATCAGTTATGAAGCGATTCGTGACATTGTCGCAGTCGGAATTCACGTTTTCTATATCGGTCTGATGATCTACCTGTTCAGTTGGTGGCAGAAGCGTGGCGAGGTCAAGACCAAAGAAGTTGTTTCGTCTAGTTACGGTCGTCCATTGGTGAAGAAGAGTTGAGCGATGGCAAAAACTGACGCAAACCCACCGATGATGCCGTTTACCGACGATTATCAACTCGTCGAAGTCGACGCCGACTATATGAACAAGGCGGTTAAACCAAAGCAGTTCATCCACATCGATCAGTCAGAGTGCATCATGTGCGAAGGTTGCGTCGACATCTGCCCGTGGAAATGCATTCACATGGTCAATCTTGATGCAATATCAGAAGCAAACGGCACAGAGATGCCAGGTGAAGACCCTTCGGACAAAGTTGTTTTCATTATTGACGATGATGTTTGTACGAGATGCGCGCTTTGCGTTGATCGTTGCCCAACAGGTGTAATTATTCTTGGCAAAGTTGGGGCAGCACCGGCAACCGGTGAAACTCACATGCGGACAAATAATCACGGCTATTCGTACGGCATGAGATTTTAGGAACGGAGAAAATTAGATGGCACAGATGATTGAACAAAAATCCCGACCAACAATTAAGCAACGCATGACCAAACTCAATGAGTCGATGCAGTCGAGCCAAGCCTGGAATTCAATTTTTAGACCAGGGTCAATTTTCAGAAAAGGCTATTCAGATTCACCAAGAAACCGTTCGTATGTCGTGATGAACTCGGTTCTTTATCACCTGCATCCGGTCAAGGTGAAACGTCACGCCGTAAAAGTCAGTTACACACTTTGCCTTGGTGGCTTGAGTTTCTTTTTGTTTATTCTGCTGACGATCACAGGCATTTTCTTGATGTTCTTTTACCGTCCGACTTCAGCAAACGCGTGGCAAGATATTCAGTCTCTGCACACTTCGGTGACGTTTGGTCTGATGGTGCGCAACATGCATAGATGGGCCGCACACTTGATGGTGCTCTCGGTGTTTTTGCACATGGCGCGAGTCTTTTATCACGGCGCATATAAAGCGCCGCGCGAATTCAACTGGGTGATCGGCGTTATTTTGCTGACTTTGACGTTGTTGCTTTCGTTCACTGGTTATTTGTTGCCATGGGACCAACTCGCACTATGGGCCGTAACGGTGGGTACCAACATGATGGGTTACTCGCCGGTAATCGGTTCGCAAGTTCGATTCGTTTTGCTCGGTGGCGTAGAAATCGGACCCGAAACTTTGTTGCGTTGGTATGTGTTGCATGTTTTGTTGTTCCCGTTTGTGACAGTCATCTTCCTCGCGATCCATTTCTGGCGCGTGCGTAAAGACGGCGGAATTTCAGGACCACTCTGATGGCTGGCATTCCAGAACATCTCTTGAAGCGCGCGCAAGAAGCGCGTGAAAAAGCAGCGGCCGGTGCAAGCGGTGCATCATCAAACGCGTCTGCAGACGGTGATTCGCGAATCCCGAGTGAGTTGCTCGATCGCAACAAGAGCGCAGTAGCAGTTGCCGAGAAGCCTGGCAGTGCTGTTGTCGCAGCACCTGCAAATGGCAGCGTGCCATTCGGTGCCGGACCTGGTGGCCATACGCAGAGATTGTTGACTGTTGTTAAATCGGGCTCGATTCAAGATGTGAAAGCAGTTCCTGTCGACAAGGTGCACACCTGGCCGCACCTGTTGGGTATCGAGTTTGTTGCCGCGCTTGCATGCACGGCATTCACTTTTATGTTCTCGTGGTTTGTCAACGCACCGTTGCTGCAAGCTGCAAACTTCAATCAAACTCCTAACCCTTCTAAGGCACCTTGGTACTTTCTCGGGTTGCAAGAATTGTTGACAATGTTCCACCCGATGATTGCCGGTGTGACAATTCCGGGTATGGGCTTGATCATTTTGATGCTTGCTCCATATCTTGATCGCAATGAGTCGAACCGACCAGAAGATCGCAAGGTAATGACAAGTTTGATGACCGTACACCTAATGTTCTGGGCCGTACTGGTGATCATCGGTTCGTTCTTCAGAGGTCCTGGTTTCAACTTTGTCTTCCCTTGGCGTGAAGGCATCTTCTTCGAATTGTGATCGGATAAAACTTTATGAACTCAACGACAATTATCACTATTGCAATCGCAGTTCTTGCGGTGCTCGGCTTGGGAGTCGTATTAACAGCGACGCGTCGCTCAGACATGAGCGGCGTGGGCGTGTTGTCACGCGAAACTCGCAAACGTGACCGTGATGCCAAAAAATCCTCGCGAAACGCCCGTCGAGATGTTGAGGCTGAAGCCTCAGAGGCTCGAAGCACTGCAGTTGCTGTGATGCCTCCGGCAGCCGTTGAACCATGGGTCGCACCTGACGCCGAAATGATCGGCGAGTCTCGTCGTGCATTCCTCAATCGTGCGACAGGCACATTGATGAGCGCGAGCCTTGGTGGTTTTGCTGCAGCTCTGATTGCATTTTTGTGGAAGGGCGCAGATAGTGGTTTCGGTTCAAAAATCAATGCTGGAAAACTTGAAGATGTAATCGGTCAAATTCGAGCCAATAAAGGGTTTCTTTATTTACCAGAGGCACGTGCTTGGGTAACTGAGTATCCAAAAGAAGCTATTTCAAAAGCGGATGCAATTTATGCGGGACAAGGTCCAGTTTTCTCTGGAATGTCAGAAGGCATTGTCGCTTTGTATCAGAAGTGCCCACATCTTGGTTGCAAAGTTCCCGAGTGTAAAACCTCGCAATGGTTTGAGTGCCCATGTCATGGTTCGCAATACAACCGTGTTGGCGAGAAAAAAGGTGGACCAGCACCTCGCGGAATGGATCGCTTCGGTGTTTCAGTTAACAACGGTTTAGTAGTAATCGACACAGGTACCGTTTTCGGTGGACCACCGATCGGTGTCAACACAACAGGTCAAGAAGCCGAAGGGCCGCACTGCGTTGGCGGAACGGGCGGTCACTAAGTGATTCGCGCAACAATGTTCGCCGATACAACTACAACGATCGCTTGGGTGATTCTGCTCATCTCTATTTTGGGATGGATCATTTATGGTCTTGGCAATTTGCGTTCGTCGAAGCGAGAAATTGGCGCAGAAATAAAACTTGCTGCCAATCGCAAGCCCTATTACGACGACGAGCGACTTGAGGGTGAAAAAATTCAACGCACGCAATTGATTGGTTTGGCATGTTTGGCCGTAACAACGATTGCTTTGCCTCTTTATTGGATTCTTGAACCGGGCCGAATGGTCGGCGCCGAAAAAGAGTTTCAACATCAGTTTGAGACTTGGGGTAGCGGGCTATTCGCAACAACTGCTGATGGTGGCTACAACTGTGCAGGTTGCCATGGGGGCATGAAGGGCGGCGGCGGTGTGGCGACTTATGCAGTTGCAGATCCGAAAACTGGCCAGGTAAAACAAGTCAACTGGAAAGCACCGGCGATCAACACAGTTTTCTATCGCTACAGCGAAGAAGAAGTTCGATTCATTCTCGAATACGGTCGTCCGTTCTCTCCGATGTCGGCATGGGGTTTGGTTGGTGGCGGACCGATGAACGAGCAACAGATTCAAACTGTCATCGAATACGTCAAGAGTATTGAAACTCCGCGTGACGAGAACGGCAGACTGCCAATTGAAAAACAACAAGAGATCCAAGCTGAGGCCGAGCGGTTGGTAAAAGCCGGTACATATTCTTCGCTGGGTGAAGCGTTGTTTAATTTAGATCTTGGTGGTGGCAACTATTCGTGCGCGCGGTGCCACACAAAGGGTTGGTCCTATGGTGAACCAGAAATTACCGGTGGCGGTGCGTTAGGTCCGAACCTAACAGGTGGTTCAGCAGTCCGGCAATTTCCGCAACGCGACGCGATGATCGAATTCATTAGGGGCGGCAGCGAATTCGGCAAAAAGTACGGCGAACAAGGTCAAGGCTCAGGTCGTATGCCGGCATTTGGTTTGATGCTTAGCGACGATCAAATCGGTGCGATTATTGATTACGTGAGAGGTTTGTAAAAGTGTTTGCTCTTCTTGCGGTCAATTTCGAACCTCAGCTACGCGGAATAATCATTGTTGCGATTGCTGTTGGCGTATTGATTGGTGGAACCTATTTGGTCGTCGGCACGAACTTAGGTGCTCGCCTTGGATTCTTGGTCGTCTTGGCTGGCTTTTTCGGTTGGATGGCGATCATGGGAAGTATTTGGTGGGTTTATGGCATCGGACTTGTGGGTCGTGCTCCGGCGTGGCAACCTGCTGAACCTACGACGATCGTTAGAAGTTCTGACTTGTTAGATGACGCTGAAATCATGCTCACTCCGATGCAGCCTTCCGGCGACGCAGTTGCTGATGCCGCAGCAGCATCAAGCGCTTTGCAAAGTGAAGGATGGTTGTTGTTGCAAGAGTCTGACCCGCGACGCGGACAAGCAGTTGCATCAGCTGATGAAATTCTGCAAAATCAAGCCGAAGAATTTGCGCTTGGCGAATATCTGTCGGTCGCTGTTTACGACAAAGGTGGCGAGCGATGGCCAAAAATCAACGAGTCGTTTGACTTCTTCGCATTTTTCCACGAGCCTCACTATTCAATTGTTGAAGTTGCGCCGATCGTGCCGCAGCGCGTTGAACCAGGCAGAGCACCGGCAAGACCAGTAGTTGACGAAACTCAGCCTCATCGATACGTATATATGCTGCGCGATCTTGGCACCAAGCGGCAGCCTTCAATTTTTATAACCATCGGCTCAACAATCATCTTCTTGTTGCTTTGTCGGTTGTTGCACGTTCGAGATTTGCGCTTGCGTGAAAACATCAACGCAGATGCTGGTTCGCGTTCTTCAGCGAAGAGCTAACAACAGTGGGTCAGTATCTTCCAATTGTCGTTCTAACAGTTCTGGCAATTGTTTTTGGTGTCGGCTCACTTGTTGCATCAAAACTTTTAGCGCCGCGTCGACCCAACACGGCTAAACAAGCGCCATATGAGTGCGGCATTGTGCCCAGCCTTGAGGCACCAGAACGATTTCCGGTCAGTTTCTATGTTGTTGCGATGCTGTTCATTATGTTCGACATCGAGATTATTTTTGCCTACCCGTATGCAGTTGCCAGTGAGTCTCTGGGCGCTTATGGCTTCTACGAACTTGCTGCGTTTAGTGCTGTTTTTTTTGTCGCGTTTGTTTATGTAATCGCCCGGGGCGCACTTGATTGGGGTCCGACCAAGAAGGCACGTAAGTTGGTCGAAGTAGACGGCGATATTCTCTCGGCGTCACGCTCGACGACAACAACAATTCGTCGAGTCGGACTCGAAGGTCGTGAGCAAGAGAAAGTTTCTGTCTGATGGGTTTGATCCAAAATGTTGCCGATGATGGTTTGGGTGGTCTTGAACATAACTTTCTGACTGGTCGAGTTGAAGAACTCGTCAAATGGTCACGTTCGCGATCAAGTTGGGGTGCAACGTTTGGTTTGGCATGTTGCGCCATCGAGATGATGACTGCCGGTACTGCTCACTATGACTTGGCGAGATTTGGCATGGAAGTTTTTCGTGCATCTCCGCGACAAGCCGACATCATGATCGTCGCAGGACGAGTAAGCCAAAAAATGGCCCCGGTTTTACGTCAGGTATATGACCAGATGATGGAACCAAAATGGGTTATCTCGATGGGTGTTTGCTCCAGCAGTGGCGGAATGTTCAATAACTACGCAATTGTGCAGGGCGTTGACCAAATCGTGCCCGTCGATGTTTATGCACCAGGTTGCCCACCGACACCAGAGACTTTGATTCACGCAATCGAAACTTTGCACCAGTTGATAGAAGATGGTCAGATAATGCGTCGCCGCGAATTGACAGGTGCAGGCGCTCAAGTTCATATTCAAGAAATTCCTGCAGGTATTACAACGCCTGTTTCTTTAGGGTCGCGTTGAGCCGTGTCTCAGTCTTCGAATCGAGTTGCCGATGATGTGCGCTTCGTCGCCAAAGCCGACTATCTAAAAACACTCGCAAGTTTGCGCGAAGAAGGTTTTGAAATGTGCGTCGACCTGACGGCTGTCGACTATTTGACGCACCCAGGCCGCAATATCGCGCCTGAGGTTCTGGGCGAGATCGCACTTGAACGTTTTGAAGTAGTAGTTAATTTGCTTTCTCTTTCGCAGCGTCGTCGTGTTCGATTGCGCGTGCAAGTCGCAGAATCAGACGCCGTTATTGGCTCGGCTTTTGATTTGTACCCAGGTACAGAAGCGATGGAACGTGAAGTTTTCGATATGTTCGGCATCAAGTTCGATGGTCACCCAGACTTGACGCGGATCTTGATGCCAGAAGATTGGCAAGGTCATCCGTTGCGAAAAGATTATGGCATTGGCAACATTCCGGTTCAATTCAAAGGCGCCGCATCATGACCGCGACAGAAAACATCACTTCGTCGCAAGTCGGTGAGATAACCGCAGCAGGCACCAATGAAGGTCGCCAAGAACTTCAACTTAGAAAAGATGTTTCAGCTAAAGAAATTTTGCGTGGTTCTGGGGCTGTATTGCGTATGAGTGAATCTGAAGTGGCGGCGTTGGCGGGCACTCAAAGCGAAGATCAGACGATGATCATCAACATGGGGCCTCAACACCCGAGCACGCACGGTGTTTTGCGGTTGATGCTTGAACTAAACGGCGAAACTGTTTTGCGTTGCAAGCCGGTGATCGGATATTTGCACACCGGAATGGAAAAAACGGGCGAGTC
>SXGR01416359.1_pt1 | contig 18093 bp, 13 predicted proteins | sample 3174711 | NCBI WGS metagenome assembly SXGR01 (sample SAMN11356860, study PRJNA531348) | freshwater metagenome | isolation source: freshwater sample F1-60 | place: China: Fuxian Lake, Yuxi | collected 2017-12-25
CAGAACTACTACGGCGTGCGATGTGATCCGGCGCTGCCATACGACCCGTCGTTCACGCCCCCGTCCACTCCAGGCAAACAGCCCATCTCGATCTCTCGGCCCAACTTCGTGGAGCTGTGCGAACGCCTGACTGGCGAAGACGAGGTGATCTTCGAACGGCTGTGGCGGCACCTCGGCCTCTCTGTGGACTGGTCGATGACCTACGCCACGATCAGCGCGCCCACCAGGCGTGTATCGCAGCTCGCGTTCCTGCGCTTGGTGCAGCGCGATCTGGCCTACCAGCTCGAAGCGCCGACGCTGTGGGATGTGGACTTCCGCACCGCCGTCGCCCAGGCCGAACTCGAAGATCGCGAAATGCCCGGCGCGTATCACCGCATCCGTTTCGCGCGTGCGGACGGCGGCTTTGTCGAAGTGGATACGACCCGGCCCGAGTTGCTGCCCGCGTGTGTCGCCTTGGTTGCGCATCCAGACGATGAGCGGTATCAGGCGCTGTTCGGGAAAGACGTGCTGACCCCGCTGTTTGGGGTGCCGGTGCCGGTCAGGGCACACTCGCTGGCCGACCCGGACAAGGGCAGCGGTGTGGCGATGATCTGCACCTTCGGCGACATCACCGACGTGACGTGGTGGCGCGAGTTGAGCCTGCCCGTGCGTGCTGTGATTCAGGCGAACGGGACGTTCCGCCCGGTGACCTGGGGCGCCGGCGGGTGGGAGTCTCGTGACACTGCTGCGGCACAAGCGCGTTACGACCGGATGGCCGGGCTGTCTGCCGTCAAGGCCCGTGCGGCTGTGGTGGAGTTGCTGCGCGACAGCGGCGACCTGCTCGGTGAACCGCGCCCGATTACCCACCATGTGAAGTTCTTCGAGAAAGGCGACCGGCCGCTCGAGATCATCACGTCGCGCCAGTGGTTCATCCGGACCATGGCGGAGCGCGAAGCGCTCATTGGGCGCGGCCGCGAACTCAAGTGGCATCCGGAGTACATGCAGGCTCGATTCGATAACTGGGTGAACGGTCTCAACGGCGACTGGTGCGTCAGTCGCCAGCGGTTTTTCGGTGTGCCGTTTCCGATGTGGTACCGCGTGCGCCAGGACGGCACAACCGATTTCAACGCGCGGCTGCTGCCGGCAGAGGTGGAGCTGCCCGTGGATCCTTCTACCGATGTGCCGGCCGGATACACGGCCGAGCAGCGCGGTGTGCCCGGAGGGTTTGCTGGCGACCCCGACGTTATGGACACCTGGGCGACGTCATCACTCACGCCGTTCATCGTGTGCGGATGGGAACGGGACCCGGCGTTGTTCGCGCAGACGTTCCCGATGCACCTGCGTCCGCAGGCCCACGACATCATTCGCACGTGGCTGTTTTCCACACTGCTGCGGTCACATCTGGAAACCGACACGCTCCCGTGGGAGCACGCGGCCATTTCGGGCTGGGTCCTCGATCCCGATCGCAAGAAAATGTCCAAGTCCAAAGGCAACGTCGTCACACCGATGGCGCTGCTGGATGAGCACGGTTCTGACGCCGTGAGGTACTGGGCCGCGAAGGGCGGGCCAGGTGTGGACACGGCGTTTGAGCCGGGACAAATGAAAGTTGGGCGGCGCCTGGCGATCAAGTTGCTCAACGCGTCAAAGTTTGTGCTGGCGCGGACGGAAGCCAGGGGACCGGTGACCGAGGCCATCGATCGCGGGATGCTGGCCGACCTGGACGCACTGGTGCGCAAGGCCACCACGCAACTCGAATCCTTCGACTACGGCGCGGCCCTGCGCGATACGGAAAGCTTCTTCTGGATATTCTGCGACTACTACATCGAACTCGCGAAGCGACGGCGCCAGGGTGATGGCGAGGCGGCACGCTCCGCGATTGTCGCCTCTCAAGCCGCCTTGTCGACCCTGCTGCGACTGTTCGCGCCGTTCATGCCGTTTGTGACCGAGGAAGTCTGGTCGTGGTGGCAGGACGGGTCGGTGCACCGGGCACCGTGGCCGGCCGCCATAGCCGATCAGCCGGCGCCATCCGAAGATTCGCAGCGTGCGTACGCCCAGGCGTGCGAGGTCACCAATCGCATTCGCGAAGAGCGATCGGCGATGAAGCTCGGGTTTGGTATGCCCGTGCATGCCACCGTTCGTCTGCACGCCGCGCATGAGCCGCTGTGGGCGTCGATCCGTGCGGACGTGTGCAGCGGCAACAACGTGACTGACGCCGAGGTGCGTTTTGATGTCGTCGCCGACGCGCCGATCGACGTGCGTCTGACACCCCTGACCGCACCGGAAGTCTGACAATGACTCCTGACCTGGTCCCCGCCGACGTGGCTGCGGCCCTGTCGGCTGCAGGCATGCCTCCCGCGGTGTTTTTCATGGAAGTCGCCTCCACCAACGATTACGCGCTGTGCCTGGCGGACTTGGGTGCGCCGGAGTTCACCGCAGTGTTGGCCGACGTGCAGCGCGCGGGCCGGGGCCGCAGGGGGCGCACCTGGTTCTCGCCACCAGGCGCGGGAATGTATTTGTCCGTGGTGGTTCGCGGTGGCGGATTAGACTCGCAGTTGCCGCTGCTGACCATGGCTGCTGGTGTGGCCGTCGCTGATGCGGTGACCGGTGTCAGTGGCGTGCCTGTGGAATTGAAGTGGCCGAACGACCTCGTCATTGGCCGTCCATGGCGCAAACTCGCGGGCATTCTGTGCGAGGCCTCGTCTCTGGGCACGCCAAGGGCGGCAGTGGTGGTGGGCATCGGGGTGAACCTTGATCGCGCCGCGTATCCACGCGAGGTCGCGGATCGCGCTACATCGCTGGCTGCCGAGTGCGACTTGCCGGTGGGCCGCGCGGATCTTGTGGCGGCCTGCCTCGTCCAACTGCGTGCGCGCGTGGCCGACCTCCGCGCGAACGAAACCACCGCGGTGCTGGACCGCTGGCGTGTGCATGGTCGCGCGGGCCTGGACCAGGCGCCGGTGCGATGGACCGATGAGCGCGGGGCCTGCCGGGGCATTGCCTATGGGGTGGATGACCGCGGCGCGTTACTCGTGAGGCGCGCGGGTCCGGTGGGGCACCCGCCAGAGGGCGAGTCGCTCGAGCGACTGATCGCCGGCGATGTGGAGTGGGAGTTGTTGTCTCGTGTCTGACATCGCTGATTACTGCCGCCAGGTGGAAGCCTATCTGATCCGCACCAACGGCGGTCACATGGTGCGTGTGGTGGGCGTCGGGTTCGCGCTCGTGAAGCAATGGGCCGACGATGGGGTGCCGCTGTCGGTGGTGTTTCGGGCGATTGAGCAGAAGGCCGAGCGGCACAAAGCGGGTATGTCCAAGCGTCCCCTTCGCATCGAGTTTTGTGAAGCCGACGTGTCTGAGTTGCACGCAGCATGGCGACGGGCGGTCGGTCTGACCGGTGGTGCGGAACTCGCCCCCTCCGGGCCCGTCGTCGAAGGAGCCGCGGCGGTGGCCGAGCCCAAACGGCGGCCTGTGTCGAAGGTGATCGAGCGTGCGATTGAACGGCTGGGTCGGTTAGCGGGCAGGCTCGAACTGCCTGGAGAGTTTCGTGACGCGGTGAGCCGGGCCATTGAGCAACTGTCGATGTTGCGCGAGGAGTTGTCGCGCACGCGCGGGACCGCGAGAGAGCAGTTACTGGAGCGACTCGCGCCCATTGAGTGCGACCTTCTTGCGCAGGCGCGGCACGCGGTGGCGGCAGATATGCTGCGCGACTTCACCAGTCGGGCGGAACAGGAACTGGCGCCATATCGGGATCGTTTGCCTCCCGCACAATGGGCGCGTGCGGTATCGGTCACTGTCGATCGCAGCATCCGCGATCATCTGGCATTGCCGGTATTGGAGTTGTGATGGCCGATTCGTCCCTCGTGGAATTGCAGATCGAGCGGCCGGTGGCCGGCGGCCGGATGTTGGCCCGGCTCGATGGCCGTGTGGTGTTTGTGGCCGGCGCGGTGCCAGGCGAATGCGTGCGTGCGCGAATTACCAGGCGCACTGGCAAAGTGGTGTGGGCTGACACCGTTGAGGTGATCGTGCCCAGTGCGGATCGCCGTGAGACGATGGGGGACCCGCGATGCGGGGGCGCCCTGTATGCGCACATCGCCTACGAGCGCCAACTCGCGCTCAAGGCCGAGGTGATTGCCGATACCTTTCGGCGCATCGGCAAACTCACGCTTGATAGTGCTGTAGTGGTGGCGGAATCCCTCGAGGAGGGCTACCGCCTGCGGGCGCGGCTGCATGTGCAGGGCACTCGCGTCGGGTTTCTCCTGGAGGGGTCGCACGCATTGTGCGACGCCGAAGTCACCAGGCAGTTGGGACCAGGCGCATTCGAGGCGGTGGGCCGGCTGCGCGAGGCCCTCGGGCCGGCGGTGGGCGCCTGCGACTCCATCGTCGTTTCCGAAAACCTCACCGGTCTCGATCGTGTCGCCCTCTGCGAACTGCGTCCCGACGCCGACCCGGCCCGATTTGCCGGGTTGTCGCTGACCGACGGTTTGTCTGGCGTCGCCGTCCTGACGCGCAAGGGCATGTTCACCTGTGCGGGGCACGACAGGATTGTGGAGCACGGCCGTCAGTTGCTGGGAGTCGATACCAGCCTCCAGTGGACGCGCCAGGCGGCGTCGTTTTTCCAGGGCAATCGTTTTCTCGTGGGCGCGCTGTTGCAGCGTGTGATCGACGCGGCCGGCATCGGTCATTTTGTGGACCTGTATTCGGGCATCGGATTGTTCGCCGTCGCGTTGGCGGACCGCGGCGCCACAGGCGTGGCTGTGGAAGGTGACGCGGCGAGCGGACAGGACCTGACGCTTAATGCCGCGCAATCAGACGGGCGGCTAACCGTGCATCTTGGCCCCGTCGAAGAGGTGACCGCGTCGATCCTCGCGCGGCGTCCCGACGTGGTGGTGGTGGACCCGCCCCGGACGGGATTGTCGGCGGAAGTTGTTGATGGCCTGTTGCGATGGGACGCGCCGCGCCTGGTGTATGTCTCGTGCGACGTCCCCACGCTGGCGCGCGATACGGCGAGATTCGTGGCCGGAGGTTATCGACTATCGTCACTCGACGCGCTGGACCTGTTCCCGAACACGCCGCACGTGGAATGTGTCGCGGTCTTCGACCGCTAGAGCCTCGGCCTTGAGAACCAGCCCGAGCTACGTACCGCCGAGCTTGTTCGGTGAGGAGCTCGGCCTTCCGAATGTAGCTCGGCCTGGTTTTCAAGGCCGAGGCCAGAATCTTGCTGCCGCAGCCACGAAGCTCGTGAAGAGGGACGCTGTCTCTCCGGTCTGCCAGAAGTTCTCAGGGTGCCACTGGACGCCGACGCAAAAGCCAGCGCGGGGCGCCCCAAGCGCGTCGATCGCTTCAATGGCCTCGATCGTGCCGTCAGAGGCGGTGGCCGATACGACAAACCCGGGCGCGACCCTCTCGACGGCCTGATGGTGCCGGCTGTTGACGTCGAGCCGGCCGTCGCTCTTCAAATTCGGTGCGACGACCTCTGCCAGGCGAGAGCCCGGGACCACCGCGACGTCGTGTGAGATGGCCGTTACTGGCCTGGTCACCGAGTGATTGAGACCGTCGGGACGTTCGGACGGCAGGTCCTGGACGAGCGTGCCGCCGGCCGCGACATTCAGGACCTGGACGCCGCGACAGATGGCGAGCAGGGGAAGGCCGCGATCGAGCGCAGCTCTGGCGAGCGGCAACTCAAACGCATCTCGCCCATCGTCAATCACCACAGTCGGATGAGGCTCGGCTACGCCGTACAGCGCCGGCCGTACATCGGGGCCGCCGGTGAGCAAGATGCCGTCGAGCCCTTGGAGGGCGTCCTCTGCAGAGCCGGCCTCCGGCGAAAGCTCGCGCACCTCGGCCCCGGCCGCCTCGAGTGCCGCCGTATAGTCGGACTGAGCAAAGGCCACTCCAACCACCGGTCGCTTCATCGAGTCACATCCTCGTCGGGACAGAACAGCCCATCAGCTCCAGGGAGCGGGTGAGCTGCCGTTTACAGTACGCCACGGCGGCAGCGCGCCAGAGCCGCACGTCCTCGCGTTCTTCGCGCATGATCGGCTGCCGGTGATAAAACGTGTTGAACGATTGCGCGAGTGTGAACGTGAATTTCGCCAGGTGCGAAATCTCGAGCGCGCGAACGGCTGAATCCACAATTTCGTCCAGGCGGGATGCTTCAAGGACGAGTCCCCAGAGTTCGTCCGCCTCCTCGCCCTCGACCAGGGCGGCGGGTGACAGTGCATCGAGGTGGTCGGCGATCGACTCCGCGGTCACGCCGTCGCGCTCGCGCAGTTTGCCAAAGATATTGTTCGCGCGCACGACCGCGTACTGGAGATACGGGCCCGTGTCACCTTCGAAGCTGAGTGCTTCCTTGATGTCGAATGCGATGACTTTGCCTCGCGAAAATTTCACCAGGAAGTAGCGGACGGCCGCTACGGCGATGGATTCCGCGATGGCGCGTGCGTCGGCCGGCGGCAGGTCGGGCTGACGGGCCATCACCTCGCCTGTGGCGGTCGTAATAAGGCGATCCAGCAGGTCGTCGGCCTTCACGCCACGGCCCTTCCGGCCCGACACCTCCACAAATGGTTTGCCGAGTCCCTCCTCGTCCGCATAACCCAGCTCGCGAGCCGTGGCATGCGACAACGCGACCATCTCGTAGGCGAAGTGCGTGGACGCTTCGGCCTGCTGCGCGAAGCCCATGGCTCCCAGTGCCTGTTTCAACAACTCCTGAAGGTAGGCCTGTCGCGAGTCGATGACGTTGTACACCGCTGACGCACGTCCAAACGGCGGTGCATTACCGCCATCTCCCGTCGGAGTAGACGAGGTCGCCCACAGCGGCCGGCCGCCTCGGTCGTCGAACACGCGGTAGTGGAAGTCGCGCCCGAGCAGGCCGAACTTCCAGAACTGGTTGGCGATATCCTTGCCGACGTAGGTGACGGTGCCGTTGGACCGCACGATGACTTTTTCGCGAGAGTCGTTTCCACGCTCGGCTTGCGCCTCTTTTCCACGCTCGGCTCCCGCCTCGCGGTCGTGTCCGAATTCATCGTCGCTCGGCGCGTCGGACTCGGCGGTCTGGCCGTCCTCGATTTTCATCACCCAGCATCCGGCGAGGCGCCCTTCCGTCTGCAGGAACACGGCGCCTAGGGCTTTCAGTTCTTCGAAGGCCTTGGTCCAGAACTGCAGGCGGAGGATGTCGCCCTCCCATGTCAGCAGGTCGTAGTCCACGTTCATTCGCGCCATCGTGCGCAGGTGGCAGCGCACAATGCGGTCGGCGATGAAGGCGCCCATCTCCGCCATCGCGTTTCCACCGGCTTCGATGTCGTGCATCGCGGCGGCGCGCACCTTCAGCCTCTCGGCATCACCCTCGTACCACTCGGTGACCTTCGCGTACAGGTCCCAGCAGTAGTAGTCGAAGCGGACACCAGGGTCATCGGAAAGCGCTCTGACTCCGGTCAGATCGCGACCCTCGAGCTGTGAGAACCCCACAACCACGTCAGCCACCTGCACGCCGGTGTCATCGATGTAGTTCTGCACTTCCACCGGCCGGCCCTGGAATCGCAGGAGCCGAGCCATGCTGTCGCCAAGGGCTGAATTGCGCAGGTGTCCAATGTGCGCAGCCTTGTTGGGATTGATCGCCGTGTGTTCGACGATGGCCTTGTCGGCGACCGTGGTCTGCTCGACCGGTTCGCCCTGAGCCTGTCGATAGGCATCCCCGAGGCGGGCCATCACAAAGGCCCGGCGGTCGAGATAGAAGTTGAGATACCCGTTGGGCGCGGCTTCGATCCGGGCGATGCCGTCGAGGCTGCCGAGGGCTGCGGCCAGTTCCTGCGCGATTGCGCGGGGCGCCTTGCGCAGGCGCCGCGCCAGTTCAAATGCGACCGGCACCGCCAGATCACCCAACGCGCGTCGCGGCGGCATCTCGATGACGATGGGTGGTTGATCGCTTTCGGGCAGACCGAACGTCTGAGAGAGCGTGTGTTGTAACTGGCTTCTGACGATTGTGTGAACGGGCAGAATCATGCGAATCGTCATTGTATGCGGGCGTAGTCTTCCGGCGTATTGAGGTTGGCGAGCACACGATCCGGGTCGCCAAAGGCCGCCATGTCCTGTTCGGACAGCTCGCCCATTCTTAACTGGAGCCCCAGGTCCGCCGCCTTGAGGTGTCCTGCTTCGATGGCCTCGCGGATACGCTCTCGCGCAGATTGTCGATAGCAGGCCACAAGCGGTTCCGGCCCCCGGCGGGTCCTGACCCAGGCGCCGTCACCCGATGCGGCAAGCACCAGCAGCGACTGCAGGAGTGGTTCCACCAGGAAGGGCATATCGCAGGCGACCACCAGGACACGATCGGCCGTGGTGGACGCGAGCGCGCTGTAGATGCCGCCGAGTGCTCCTGCGCCGGCCACCCGATCCTCCACCGTCCGCAGGCCAAGGTCGGCGAATCGCTCCGGGGCGTGACCGACCAGAAAGACGTCGCCAGTGACACGCTGCAGCAACTGGATCTGACGGACGATAATGGAGGTGCCGTCCACGACGAGTCGGCTCTTGTCGCGTCCGTCAAATCGACGGGCCCGGCCCCCGGCCAAAATGGCCCCGGCCGTCGTATGCACGGACATCTTGCGAGGAATGATGACACGGTTACACGACTATCGCCTCCGCCGCCTCCTGACCGCCGGTGTCATCATGGGTGTGCTGCTGTGGCCGGCAACGGGCGAAGCCCAGAGTGGGCCGGCCGCGGGCGTGCTGGTGTTGCCGTTTTCGGTGACCGTTGAAGCCAATGTGCCCGGAGGCGAAGGCGCAGCGTTCTGGCTTGGTGAGGCGACGGCCATCCTGCTCGCCGACGAACTTGACGCCCGCGGCGCGGCTGCGCTGTCACGCGCGGACCGCCTGGATGCGTTTTCGCGATTGCAGTTGCCGATGACGCCGACGCTGACACGAGCCACGATGATGCGGGTCGCCGAGTTGGTTGGCGCCAGCGAACTCGTGATTGGCGAAGTCCGGCTGGGGGCGTGGATGACGGTGACGACTCGTGTCATCGCGGTTGATTCTGCACGGCAGCGTCCTGAAATTGTGGAGGAAGGTCAGGGTGTGCAGATGTATGCCGTGTTTGAACGCATCGCCGCGCGCCTGATGCCCAGCACCGAGGGGGCCACGCGTCGGCCGCACTTGCCACTCGGCGCGTTCGAGCAATACGTGAAGGGCCTGGTGGCGCCGACGCCTGGCGCGCAGGAGCGTTTTCTTGAGCAGGCTCGGCAGCAGGCGCCCGCCGACGACCGCGTGTTACTCGCGCTGTGGGATCTCTATGCCTCCCAAGGCGCCGACGCCAAGGCACTCGCGGTCGCCCAGACGGTCGCCCGCAACGCGCCACTCGATCGGCAGGCACGTTTTTCCTCGGCCTTGTCGATGATCGCGCTCCGCCGCTACAACGCTGCGTTTGCCGTCCTCCAGACGCTGCATGGCGAGACGCCATCGCCGGTGTTGTCCAATGCCATGGGTATCATTCAGCTGCGCCGAGGCAGTACGCCGCAGACCGGGCTTCCCTCGTATTTCTTCAATCGTGCAGCCGACGAGGCGCCCGACAACGCCGACTACCTCTTTAATCTCGGCTACGCCTACGCACGCAGCCGCGACGTGGACGCCGCGCTCTACTGGCTACGAGAAGGGGTGCGTTTTGCGTCCGCTGACGGCGAGGCGCATCTGCTGATGAGTCAGATGCTGATGATCGCCGGCAGGAAGGTGGAGGCCCAACGGGAGTTTGACCTCGCGAAGCAGCTCGGCACCAGCCTCGACCCGGAAGGCCTCGCGCTCAGTGATGCGGTGCCCGCTGGTCTGGAGCGCCTGGTGGGCCGCCTCGATCTGCGTCCCCGCGATCGCGTTAACGCCGCCATTGCCAACCCGGGGCAGCGCGAACAGTTGGAACTGGCGGCGTTTCATGTGGCACGTGGACGCCGCCTGTTCGAGCAGGAGAACGATCGCGCCGCCGCCAACGAATTACGGCGCGCGATCTACCTTCGTCCCTATGACGATGAGCCGCATCTGCTGCTGGGTCGCATCTACCAGCGGGGTGGCCGGCTGAGCGAAGCGCGCGATGAGTTTCGCATCGCGGTGTGGTCGCGCGACTCAGCGGAGGCCCGGGTGCGCCTGGGTGGCGCGTTGCTTGACAGCGGCGATCGGCCGGGTGCCAGAGAACAGGCGTTACTGGCGCTGACCCTCGTGGCCGACGACCCCGAAGCCAGGGCGTTGCTCACGAGGATCGGCGGAAAGACTCCATAGCGCGTGCTAAGATCTCCGCCAGGATCATGTCCGATCAAGGTGTTCACGAAGTCCAATTGAGCGGAAAACAGCTCGTTTTCCTGTTCATGTCCGCTGTCGTGCTGGCGGTCGTGGTCTTTTTGCTGGGCGTGAACGTCGGTCAGGGCGTGCGTTCGGCCGTGGGTGAGACGGAAACCACTGCCGAGGCGGCCGGCAGTCAAGTGCCGGAGACCCTGGTGCCCGCCGACCCCGCCGCAGGTGAGAAGGCCGAGAAGCCTGCCGAGCCCGAGCTGAGTTATCACGAGATGCTGGTGGGTTCCTCCACGCCGCCTCCAGTGGCCGAGGTCGCGCCACCTGCATCTGAAGCGACGGAAGCGGCGCCCCCGCTGGCTGCCGCTGCCCCGATTGCCGGCGCCGGCGACTGGTTCCTGCAGATAGGTGCCTACTCCACGCGCGGCGTGGCCGACAGCCAGGCGGAGAAGCTCAAGCAGCTGAGCGTGCCGGCGTTTGTACTCGTGCCTGGCGCGGGTTCTGCGGACAAGTTATTTAAGGTGCGCGTCGGCCCCTACAAGGACCGCGCCGAGGCGGAGAAGGTCAAGATCCGCCTGGAACGGCAGGGCACTTCATCGCGAATTACGCGCTAGCGCTGCTGTCCGGCGGACTCCTCGCGGCCAGCTTCCCGAAGTACGGACATCCCGCCTTCGCATGGACGGCGCTCGCCCCATTGTTCGTGGCGGTCGCGCTGCATGCCACGCGGTCGCCTGCCGAGGGTCGTCGCGGCGTGTTCGCACTGGGCTGGCTCACCGGTATGGCACATTTCAGTCTCACGGTGTCGTGGGTGGTGGAGGTCATGAACCTGCACGGCGGCCTGCCGCAACCTGTCGCCTGGGCCGTCATGCTGCTGCTGGCGAGTTACCTGGCGCTGTATCCGGCCCTGTGCGCCGTGTTGGTGGGGCGCGCGGTGAAGCAATTTGGCGTGACAGGGTTGTGGCTCGCTCCGGCGTGCTGGGTGGCCACGGAGTGGCTGCGCGGCTGGGTGGGCGGCGGCTTTCCGTGGGCGCTGCTCGGCACGTCACAGGCGTCGGTCACGCCCGTGATTCAACTCGCAAGTGTCACTGGCGTCTTTGGCGTCTCGGCTCTTCTGGCGCTGGTGTCGGCGGCCGCCGCCGTCGTGACCGTCACGCGCAGGCCCCGACATCTTTGGGCGGCCGGCGGTGTGATGGCGCTTGTCGCTGTGGTGACGGCACTTGGGGCCTGGCGTGTGGCGGGTGGCACGCTCGTGTCGACCGGACCAGTCCTGAAGGTCGGGCTCGTGCAAGGCAACGTGGCCCAGGGCCAGAAATGGGATCCGGAGTTTCGACAGGAAATCACCGATCGCTACCTGCGGTTGAGCCAGCAGGTGATCGACATCGGCGCGCGGTTCGTGGTGTGGCCTGAAGCCTCGACCCCGTTCTTCTTTGAAGCGGAGCCGGTGCGAGCTGAGCCGATTCGTGCGCTGGCCAGAGAGACGCGTACGGCCATCCTCATCGGCAGCGACCTGTTCGAGCGCGACGCGGCGGGCGACCGTATCTATAACTCCGCGGTGATGGTGGGCGAGGACGGTACCTCGCGCGGGTCGTATTCGAAGATGCAGCTGGTGCCCTTCGGCGAATATGTGCCGCTGAAATCGCTGCTGTTCTTCATCGGTCCGCTTGTCGAGAAGGTGTCGGACTTCACGCACGGGACCGATTCCACAGTCCTTGAGGCCGCCGGGGTCAAGACGGGGGTGGCGATTTGTTACGAGGTCGTTTATCCGTGGATTACCCGGGCGTTTGCCGAACGCGGAGCCGAGTTGCTGACCACCATTACCAATGACGCGTGGTTCGGTCTCTCGTCGGCCCCGTATCAGCACTTTGAGCAGGCCAGTCTGCGTGCGGTGGAACAGGGGCGCTACCTCGTGCGGGCCGCCAACACCGGCATTACCGGCGTGGTGGACCCATACGGGCGGCCCATCGTGGCGACCGGGTTGTTTGAAGAGACAGCGATTACGCAGGACGTGCGGCTAATCCAGTCGCGCACGATCTACAGTTCTCTGGGCGATGTGGTGGCGTGGGTCTGTGCCCTCGCCGCCGCCATGGTGGCCATGGTAAGCATGACGGGCATGACGGGCATGACAGGCCTCCGGCGTCGCCAGACGGCGCCGCAGGGCGTTGCAGGCGGGGAGCAGTGATGAGTGAGCGAGAAATGACCATCGAAGAGCAGGCGCGTTGGTACGCGGATCTGGCCGATCGTGCCGCCGATCTCCGGAGGGGGCTTTGACGAAGCGCGACTTGAGCGTGAGCTAGGCCAGATCGAAGCCCAGGTCTCTGAACCCGATTTCTGGAAAGACCAGGAGCGCGCCCAACAGACGCTCCAGCGACGCCGGCGGCTCGATGATGACCGTGTGATTGCCGCGTCGGTGAGGACGCAGGCCGACGACCTGGCGGTGCTCATCGAGTGGGGCCGACAGGGGGAAGACGTGTCGGCGGACCTCTCGAAGGGGCTGACCGCGTTTGCGGCGGCCATCCAGGCCGGTGAAGTGCGCACGATGTTGTCGGGGCCGATGGACCGCAACAACGCCATTGTCACCATCCATCCAGGCGCGGGCGGTACAGAGTCGCAGGATTGGGCAGAGATGCTCATGCGCATGTACGTCCGCTGGAGTGAGCGCCGCGGCTTCAAGCGCGAGGTGGTCGATCTGCAACCCGGCGAAGAAGCCGGGATCAAGAGCGCGACCATGACCATTTATGGCGAAAATGCATACGGACTGCTCGCCGCCGAAGCCGGCGTGCACCGCCTGGTGCGGATCTCGCCGTTTGATCAGGCGGCGCGCCGACACACGTCGTTTGCCTCGGTCTACATCTGGCCCGAATTGCCCGACGATATCGACGTCGAGATTGATGAAAAGGATCTTCGCGTCGATACCTTCCGATCGAGTGGCGCCGGCGGCCAGCACGTCAACGTGACGGACTCGGCCGTGCGGCTGACCCACTTGCCCACAGGCATTGTCGTCTCATGCCAGAACGAACGGTCGCAACACAAGAACCGCGCGTCGGCCATGAAGGTACTCAAGTCACGCCTGTACGACGTCAAGATGAAGGAACAGCAGGCGAAGCTCGATCAGATCGGTGGCGAGAAAAGAGACATCGCCTTCGGCAGCCAGATCCGCAGCTATGTGCTGGCTCCGTACCGTATGGTGAAGGACCACCGGACCAAGTATCAGGTGGGCGACCCAGACCGGGTGCTCGACGGCGACCTGGAGGAGTTCATCCGGTCGTTCCTGCTAAAGAAGGGCAGCGGCAACCTTTCCACGACCGACGAGGCCGACGAGCTCTAGCGTCCAGGCCCCCATTACCGCGCTTTCAGATGGCCCCGTGCAACGTCATGCATTTCTTCATGGATCTTCATGGAGCTTGATAGTGAATGAAACGCTGAGCGCTTTCAGCGGATGCCTGGCTCGGTGCCGGCGATGAACGCTTCGAGGCCTTTGCTAGTCATGGCCATGATGACGTTGCTGGGGCGTTCGAAGGACGGCGGCGCCGGGAGTAGGGTGCGGCGACCGGCCACCCACGGTTTCATAATGTCGATCCAGATCGGAAGCGCAGCAGCAGTGCCCGTTTGGCCTGGGCCAATCGGCTTCTTCTGATCGCGCCCCACCCACACGCCGAGTGTGATGTCGGGATCGAACCCGATGAACCAGGCGTCGGTGTAGTCATCAGTCGTGCCGGTCTTGCCGCCCACTGGCCAGTCCAGCACCTGCGCCCTGACAGCGGTGCCGTGTTGAACCACGCCCTGCAGCAGGTGGGTCATGACAAACGCCGTATCGGCGCGCAGCGCGTCGTGCGGCACGGGCCGACGGTCTTCGAGAATGTTGCCGTCACGATCGAGGACCTGCGTATACGCCAGCGGCGTGACGCGTACGCCCTGGTTGGCAAAGGCGGAGTAGGCAGAGGTCATCTCGATGAGCGTCGCTTCGGCGGCGCCGATCGCTACCGGCAGAAACACCGGCAGGGGAGATGTGATGCCCATGCGCTTGGCCGTCCCGATCACCTGCGGCGGCCCAAGCGCGTCCATCAGCTTGATCGTCGGGATATTGCGCGACCCGGCAAGTGCGTCGCGCAGCATGACCTGTCCGAGATATTCGCGGTCATAGTTCTGCGGCTGCCAAAGAGGTTGATTCGGGCCGGCGACAAAACTCACGGGGCTATCATCGATGAGCGACGTGGCCGTATAGCCGCGGTCGATCGCGGCCGTGTAGACAAAGGGTTTGAAGGTGGATCCCACTTGCCGCAGCGCTTGCGTTGCGCGATTGAACTGGCTGCGCCCGAAGTTGTGGCCGCCCACCATCACCAGAATCTGTCCGGTGCGGTTCTCGATGGCCACCACGGCGCCCTCAAGTGACGGCGTCTGCTCGAGCCCGGCCACGAAGTGCTTGGCTTCGTCGACGTAGCTGATCACCCGCACTTCGATCAGGTCTCCACGCCGTATCAGGGTGTCTGAGCGACGCTGTGTCCACGCATAGCCCGCGTCCATGATGGTGCCTTCCCACGCACCGGCGCGCACACGAATGGTGCCCTTGTCGATGTTCAGCACCAGCGCGGGGATCACCTCGTTCACCGTCGGCGGACGAGACCAGCGAGGCACTCTGAAGGCGTCGAGGTCCACCTTCTCGGCTACCAGGTTGCGCGCCGGTTGGCGATAGCCGCCGAGCCGATCGATCCGCCGCAGCTCACGGTCGAGGACCTCGATCGCCGTCCGCTGCAACTTCGCGTCCAGTCCCGTACGCACCGTCAGGCCGCTTTCGTAGATCGCCTTGGCGCCGTAGCGGTCCTGCAACTCCTGCCGAATGTTCTCGGTAAAGTGCGGCGCCAGCGTGGGACCACCCAGCGGGGCACCGGAGGTGACGATGGGCCGGGCCTTGGCGGCGATGGCGTCCTCTGGGGTGATGAAGTTGTTGGCGGCCATACGATCCAGCGCCAGATTGCGCTTGCGCCTGGCCTCAGGCAGGTTCACGTACGGGCTTTGCCGCTCGGGCGCCTGAATGATGCCCGCAAGCATGGCGGCCTCTTCGAGCGTCAGATCCACAATCGACTTGTCGAAGTACATTCGCGACGCGGTCTGCACGCCATACGCGCCGTGGCCCCAGTAGATTTGGTTGCAGTACATCGTGAAAATTTCGGACTTGCCGTAGCGACGTTCGATCTGCAGCGCCACGAGCGCTTCCTTAATCTTCCGTTCCCACCCGCTGACGTCCACCCAGGCGTTCGGGTCGCGTCTGAATCCAATCGTGTCTCGAAACAGGTTGCGCGCCAGCTGCTGGGTGATAGTGGACCGGCCCGGCGTGCGGCCAGATCCTGTCAGGTCGCGGACGACCGCCCAGACCATGCGCGTGGGCTGCAGCCCCATGTGATCATTGAAGTCGGCGTCTTCCACCGCCATGATGGCCTGGCGAAGTACCGTTGGGATCTGCGCGTCAGTGATGACCTCGCGCCGTTCGGTGGCGAACTCGCCGACCACGCCGCCGTCCCGCCCGACGACTCGGGTGATTGTGCTGGGCGCGTAGCTATCGAGCGCGCTGATCTGCGGCAGGTCGCCGACAAACGCGAGCACCACACCGCTCGCAATGCCGAACAACGCTGCCGCAAGAAAAAGCGCGACGAGACCGAATCCACGGACGAGACGGATCGTGACGACAGCCATGAGCTGTCTGTAACGATATCAGCCCCCGCTGCGGTCGTGGCGAACGGCGGTGCCGGATCTGCCGCCCGACCGCCCATCCGACTGGTCCGCCGACGGGGTCCGAGAGCCCGAAGGTGTCCCGGATCGTGACGGCGATTGCACGCCGGACCCCGATCGCTGCGGTTGCGACAGTCGCTCCGAAGAAGGCGACTGGCGCGTGGCTGGTGGTGCTGGCCGCGACTCTTGTGGCGACGGTCGCGAGAGCGACGGCGCGCGTCGCTGGGTCGGGCGCTCGGTCGGTCTCTGACGTTCCTGAGGCTCAATCCGCTGGTTAGATGGCGTCTGGGGTCTTGTGGCCATCGGTGTGTTACGCGACGGGAACGGGGACTGGCGCATTTGCGGCGCCTGCGACGGTGCCTGAGAAGGCGCGTTTCGCGGTGCTCCGCGCGGCACCGCTCTTTGCGGCGGCTCGGACCACCGCTCGGGGCGTTCGCGTTGATCGCGCTGGTTGTTCTGCGACGGTCGTCCGGTGAATGGGCGCGCATCGTTCGGTCGCGAGTAGTAGGGCACTGACGCGTTGAAGGACTGCCTGGGCACCGCGTACCCCACGCGCCGGGCCTGCACGGGGCGTTGCGGCACCCAGAACCACCGCGAGCCCCCTCTCTCCCATCGCCCGTAGTGGTGCGTCGGCCATTCCCAACGCGACCCACCAATCCAGCTGTAGCCAAAGTTCACGACGAACGACCAGCGGCCGGTTCGATACGGTTGCCATCCCACTGACACCTGGGGATACCAGACCCATCCGTACGATCCGTAGCGCGACCACGAGCCGTGTCGATCGAAGTCACCACCATACGCGCGGAGTTCCACGGGCAGGTACTGCACGGATTCCACACCGTAGCGATCGGCATCGACTGATTCGGTCCAGCGTTCGAAGTCATCGCGCGGCGTGGCGTAGGCGTACGGCACCGACGGCGCATAACTTGCGGTCGTCAACGCGCGCGTGCCGGCACGCACCGAAGTGCGGCCCATCGAATTCTCAAGCTCTGCCAATCCACGTGAAACGGCGAGTTCCAGTTCCGCTTTGCCCCGGCGGTTGTCAGAGAGGGTGATGCGATAGTCGCCGCCGGTTCGCACGAGCGCAGCGCCGGCTGGCCGCGCATCAATCTCAAACGATTTTGCGCGCCAGGTCACTTTCAGTCGTCCGCCGTGCAGCCGCCACGCGGCTGAATCGTCAATCATGATGTCTGTGTATTCGTCGAGTGCAATGACGCTGCCGTCCGAGAACAACACTTCCACCCGCCCGCGCGATGTGCTCAGGCGATCGCCCACTTCAAGCGGTATTTGTTCAAAGTCGCGGACCGCGTCGTCCCCACGATAGAGCTGCGCACTGCCATCAACAGCTGACACGTAGGCCGGCACCTCCTGATAGGACCCCGCATCGCCCGCGTAGCTCAACTGCTCAGAGTCGCGCCCAGGCACGTACTGCTGCCCGGGAGTATCGCGATACTGCGCAACCAGAGAGGGAGACCAGGCGAGGGCGCCGATCGCGAGGATCAAAACAATAGGAAGCCTGACTGTAAGTGGAAAGGTCATCGGACCCTCTAAGTCAGACAGGGAGCTGGCACACAAAGTATAGCGTGCATTTCGTAGCTCGACCGGGGTCTTAAGGCCAAGGCTATATTGACATATACACGCTCATGTTTCTATAATCTAAGAGACTAAGGTTTAGCCATTTTCCTGCCCTTCGCGGCAGAGGAGCAACGGACATTATGAGCAAGATCATTGGAATTGACCTGGGCACTACGAACTCTGTCGTCGCCGTTATGGAAGGTGGCGAGGCTGTTGTTATCACCAACTCAGAGGGTGGGCGGCTGACGCCGTCGGTGGTTGGGTTTGCAAAGTCGGGCGAGCGCCTAGTGGGCCAGGTCGCAAAGCGCCAGGCCGTCACCAACCCCGAGAACACGGTCTACTCCATCAAACGTTTCATGGGCCGCCGGTTCGATGAAGTTGGCGAAGAACTGAAGATGGTGCCGTATCGGGTGACGGCAGAGGGTGGCCACGTCGCCGTGAAGGTAGACGGGCAGGACAAGCCGTTCACGCCGGCGCAAATCTCCGCGATGATCCTCGGCAAGCTGAAGCAGGCCGCCGAAGATTACCTCGGCCAGCCGGTGACCAAGGCGGTCATCACGGTGC
>SXGR01076433.1_pt1 | contig 18091 bp, 16 predicted proteins | sample 3174711 | NCBI WGS metagenome assembly SXGR01 (sample SAMN11356860, study PRJNA531348) | freshwater metagenome | isolation source: freshwater sample F1-60 | place: China: Fuxian Lake, Yuxi | collected 2017-12-25
CGCCATCTAGCGAGATGGGCCGATTGCGACTGCGGGTGGATGCTTGGCGATGAACGACGCCATCTGCTCAAGCACTACCCGGCCCGTTTCCGGGTCATCCATGAAGTCTGGCGCGCTTTCGTCGATGAAGACGGTGTCGAGGGGAACCCCTGCTCGCGTTAGGGTGTTCGCGTAGCGCGCCACAGGCTCGAATGGAACATCAGGGTCTGATCGATGGTGCACGATCATCGTTGGCGGGATGACGTCTGCCATGTTGTACTGCGCGGAGTAACGCATGTAGCGTGCGATTTCGCGGTCGGCTGGACCGAGTCCCACCAGAAAGGCCTTCAGGTAACGCGGAAACTCGGTGGTGCTCGCCGCGTGCCTCCGCATGGCGAACAAGTCCACAGGTGCGGACACGAGGATTACTCCACGGATTAGACCGACCGGTTCATCGCGGACCGCCCGTAGGGCGTGGGGCGCGGCACTGCCTGCACCCAGGACGAAAGGATCCGGGCTTGACGCTATCGGGGCCTGTGTCGAACTCGGTGTTGCGGTGGCCAGGGTTCGCGATGCCTGCCGAATGGCTGCGATAAGCATTCGGATGAGGCGGATATCTCGTTCAGCCCGGGTCCCAAGTGAAAGCGTGATTGCAAACACGTCATTTCCGCTTGATGCCAACCCGGCAAGGGCGCAATCGCTTCTCGCGAGTGGGCTTGGGATCACGGCGATGACCACCGGCCTAGGACTTCCGGTAGCGCCGAGCGACGCCGACTGAACATCGGCTGGTACGACCCGGTATTTCCAGATCATCCCGGGGGCGTTGTCGGTGCCCAAGAAGTCCATAGGCATCCGCTCCATGGACGCGGTGCCGAGTTTCTCACACTGGACGGCAACCGGATTGCCGATGATGAGCGTGGCCTCACGTGGCGAGATTACCTGAGCGTCCGGCGGGCGTTCCAGAACCACCATGATTGGCGCGTCGCCGTTCCACGGAACGGCGATGCCGGGCATGAACCATGCAACAAGTTGGTCTATCGGATCTACGCCTGCCGGATGATCAACCACCACTGACGCGTAACCCGGAGCGCTGACGGCTACCTGATACCGTCCCCCGTCAACCCCTGTGAGCATGAAGGTGCCCGAAGCATCTGTGGTGGTTTCGACGACGTTCGCTTCGGCGTCAGCGATGAGCACCGTTGCACCACTGACTGGACCGAGGCGGGTGGTCGGGAATACCAAAGGCGTTCCCGAGGGGGTTGAGCGCGGCACTGGGGTTCGGGTCGCCTGAACCGTCAAAGTTGCCATTGCGGTCCCGGTCGATTGGGCGACCGCTGGCCCGGCAATGGCACTTCCAGAAGTTGGTTCGATGATTGCAGCTGGTGTGACATCCGGCAGCCGAACCAGAACCCTGCCCGAAATCGACCCTGGAGGTCTTGTTTCAATGCCAACCGGGGCAAAGTACTGTGCAACCAACGCGCGCACCTCGTGTTCCACCCGGTTCCGGACGGGCCACGCGTCGTCAAGTCGTCCGCTGGCGAGCCACGCGGCCCATGTTGCAACTGTGGCCACTGACAGTGCGGTCACGAGCATTCGAATGGCGGTGACCGACGTCCGAAGCGAAGTCAGCAACGCCTCAACGGTCCTTCGGCCGCGTGTTATCCGCCCTTGCGCCATCTTGGGGATGATGCCGCACGATGGGCCTCAGCGTGATTTTCCACGCGTTGGAATGGAAGCAGGTGTCATTGCCTCACCCGTGCGTCCAGTGTTCCAACGTGGATGAATCACCTACGGTTGACACTTCAAAACCGCAGTTGACCGCCTTGCAACCGGAGACTATGCTTTGTCGTTGTCGTGCTACATCTGCAGCGCGAGGGACGGAGAAAATCGAGATGGGTACTGGTGGAGATACTCGCAGGGCGTCGCTCGCCCGGGCAATGGCTACCCTCACGTCAGGCATGTTGGTTGCATGCGGGGGCGAGGCAGCGGCTCCCGCCCCGGCTGCGCCAACTGCGCCGACCAAGGCACCGGGGCCGGCACCTACCGCTGCCATGGCTGCCACGGCGGCCCCCGCGCCAACCGCCGCACCAAAACAGAAAGGGCCTCCCGTCGAGGTCTCCTTCAACACTTGGTACGACGCGGTTGTTCCGCCCATCCAACCACTGTTCAAGAAGTTTGAGGAAGAGTTCAATGTCAAGTTGACGGTGGATTTAAACGCCTCGAACCGTGACACAGCAAAGTACACCGCCTGGTACGCATCCGGAACCGCACCCGACGTTGTGTGTGGAGACAACTTCATATGGAGCAAATTCTATAACTCCAATGCCATTCTCGAGATTTCAGACTATCTCAAGCGAGACAAGATTGATCTCAAGAAAGACTATGTCCTGATGGGGAGCGAGTTCTGGTGTGGCAAGACGTACGCCTTCCCGTTCGATGCTGACCCACGCGCGGTGTACTACAACAAGACGCTACTCAAGCAGGCCGGTGCGAAGGATCCGTGGGATGACTTCAAGGGCAAGTGGACCCTCGAAGACATGCAGGAGATGATGGTCAAGACTGCGAGGGTGACGGGCAACTCTGGCACCGACGTCTACGGAGTGCGGACTGACGCGTGGGCCATGAGCGAGTCCAATGGGATGTTCATCTGGACGTGGGGTGGGGTGTGGGCCGACTTTGAAACGATGAAGTACACGCTTGATAGCAAGGCGGCGCTCGAGGCGCAGGAGTTCATCAAGGGATGGTATGACCGCAAACTGATCATGCCTGCCTCGGTCAACACAGAACTTGGTGGTGGGGAGAAGGCATTCGGGCAGGGACGCGCGGTTTTCCGCATCCGGGCAGCAGCTGCCCACAACGCCATACGCAAAGAGATTGGCGGGAACTTCGAATACGATATCGCCCCCTTCCCCGGCCGTACCAAGGACCAACCCGGTGTGACGATCGTGTCAGGCAATCCGCATACCGTTTCCAAGACCACCAAGGTCGCGGATCAGGCCTATGAGTTCATCAAGTGGCTTGGAGGGCCGGACATTCAGAACTTCTGGGCGAAGGAAAAGGTCCAGTTACCAACCCTGAAAACGGCTCAGGCCGAATACGTGCGTGATCCGAAACTGCACACCCAAGTGTTTGCGGACTCCTACAAGGTTCCCTACGGGATCCACTTCCGGCATGACAACACCCGTCGCCACTACGACGAGTACGCTGTGGAAATGAACGATGTGTTTGCCGGAAAGAAGACACTTACGGACACAATCAAAGCTTTCAACACTCGCATAAACAACGAGGTTGAGTACGGCAGTTGCCTGCCCTACAAGGGGTCTGCGGTCCCGATCAAGCCGTAGTTCAGTCGGCGCCGCCTCCCACCTCATCCGTGAAAGGGCTTGGTGAGGGGGAGGTGCGTGCGCCGCCGTACGAATGCCCGGATCTTCTGGCAGGCTCAGTCGGCGTGGTCCACCTGCTTCATGGTGATGCCACGAGGGTGCTTTGGCAGGTTGCCGAGGTCATATGCCCGGAAGAGGTGGTGCTCAAATCCCTCGATGACCGACGAACCGGCCCCGATGGTCAGTTGGCCTGGTCGGACCGATGGAGGCCAAGCCAAATGGTAGGTCCTTCGAGGCCGGACCGGAAAGACCTCCGGGTCCGCGAGTTGCAGGCGGGAGACGGCATCGCGGTCGAGCGAGACCCCTAATCCCGGCGACGTTGGCACCCTGATGTAGCCACCTTCGACAACCAACGGATTGACGATCAGGTCGTCCTGCCAAATGTGCATGCACGTGATGGCCGGCCATTGCGCGTGCGTGGCGACCGCGCCCGCTTGGACAGTCCAAGCGGTCGTCAGGCCCGTCCCAACCAGTTGAAGCCAGAACGGCTTGTTAGCGGTCGCTGATACCTGAGACTGTTGGGCCAGAGCCGACGCACCCCCACCGATCACGAAGCCATCGCACACATCCTCGTGCATGGTCGTCATGATCGGCGGTGAGCCGTAGTGCATCGCGATCGCGAAACGCGTCTGCGATCGGATCCGGACATTTCCTGCGACGTCCCCCTGCGGGATCGGGCTTTCAATGATCTGCAACTGATGGAAGCGTTCCAGCGACTTCAGGTATCCAACCGCAAATCCCGCATTTGCCAGACCACCATTGAAGTCCATGTCAATCGTCGCGCCATCTGGAAGGACGTGTTCGAGAGCCTCGAGTTGCCCGATCACATCCCGCCATGGTCGCCCCTTCAACTTGAAGCACGTGTATCCAAGGGACACGGCGAGGCGAGCCTCGGCGACCCATTCGTCTTCGTCGAAGTCAAGACACCACCATGAAATCGGTGCGACGTCTCGCACTTGCTTGCCGAAGAACGCGTGCGCGGGAACGCCTGCCTGATGCCCGGCGGCATCCCATAGCGCCATCTGAAGACCACACCCGTAACTGTCGTCCCAGAGTTGGGTGAATACGTTCTGCCCGACAACTTTCGCGACCGCGTCGCGAGGTACACCACCCCATGTGTACTGGATGATCGTCTCGCCGACGCCCACGACCCCGGAGGCCAGTTCCACCTCGCAGATTTCGATGAGTGACCAGTCACCACTGACTCGTGGCATGTGGATGTCATGGCGAGGGGTGAACGGGTCCTGAATGCGCGTAAACCGGACAGCCGTGATCGTTGCACCATCGGCGTGGGCATGGGTGTCTACTGGGGAGTGGGTCGCACCACTATTGAGTGTCATGGTTGCCTCCATCGTTCAATGCCAAACCAGCGCGCAAAGCGACGCCCGTGACATTCAGGTGATGTTGTATCCGAGATTGATGTGCGGTGCTGCAACAAACTGGAGGCACTCGGTAACGTCTCTCAAGCAGTGCCCACAGGTGCTAGCATGGCGGAAGCGTCGGAGGGGACATGGCACAAACGGCCGACAACCGTGGATCAAAGCGACCGCCGAACATCGTGGTGGTCTTGGCCGATGACTGGGGATACGGCGACCTCGCATGCCAGAACCCCGACAGCCGCATCCCGACGCCGTCTTGCGATGCGCTTGCGCGACATGGCATGCGATTCACCGATGCACACACTGGGAGTGCGGTGTGTACACCGACCCGGTACGGACTACTGACTGGCCGTTACGCGTGGCGGTCACGTCTGACCCGTGGGGTTCTGTGGGGTTACAGCGCGCCTCTGATCGACCCGGGTGTGCCAACCCTGCCGGCCGTCCTTCAGCGCGAGGGGTACCGGACAGCCGCGGTTGGCAAGTGGCACCTCGGCCTCGAATGGGCGCGACGCGCCGGTTCCGGATCATGGCCCGAGAACATCGACACACCCGACGGTGATCCAACGGCACACATCGACTTCACCGGTCCGATCCTGCGAGGGCCGCACACTGCTGGCTTCAGCAGATCATTTGTACTTCCGGCGTCATTGGACATGGCACCGTACTGCTTCATTCGCGACGGGCGGATTGTGACACCGCCCACCGACCGATGTGATGACTCACCCCGGCCCCAGTACTGGCGAGGCGGTCCGATTTCACCGGGACTGACCCACGCGGCGGTCATGCCTCGCCTCACCCAGGAGGCTTGTGAGTTTCTCTGGGATCACCACCGATCCGCACCGGACCAACCGTTCATGCTGGCTTTCTATCCCACGCTGCCTCATTATCCGCACATTCCCAATCTTCCATTCCAGGGCAAGAGCGGATGTGGTGCCTACGGTGACGGCGTGGTTGAGTTCGATGCCTCCGTTGGCGCCATCATGGCCACGCTTGAGGCAACCGGACAGGCCGAGAACACGATTGTCATCGTGACAAGCGATAACGGTGCTGACCTTTCCGGAGGTCAGGCCGGCTACGGCCACGCGTCAAATTCGTGGCTGCGGGGTCAGAAGGCAGACATCCATGAGGGAGGACATCGGGTCCCCTTCATCGTCAGTTGGCCTGGAGTTGTGGAACCCGGATCCGTCTCGGATGCCACGATCTGCATGACGGACATCTTCGCGACCGTCGCCGATGTGGTTGGCGCCACGGTTCCCACCGGAGGCGCGCCGGACAGCGTGAGTTTCCGGGCGTCCCTCGAGGCCACGCAACCTGGCATCGAGGCACGCCATTCCGTGGTTCATCACAGTATGGACGGCACGTTCGCCGTACGGTCTGGCCCGTGGAAACTTTCGACCGGCCTCGGAACTGGTGGGTTCACGGCGCCACGGGCGATTGACCCTCAACCGGGTGGGCCGACTGGAACCCTGTTTCACCTCGGCGATGATCCCCGTGAGACCGTGGATTTGTGGTCAACCTGGCCCGGTGAGGTAGAACGGCTGCAACGGGAATTGGCAGGTATTCGTGGCAGGTAAGTCAGACATCTCGACAGACGCCCCAACGCGTAGTCCCACCATCGAACCGCCGCGGTCAGTTTCAGTTTCACCAGATTTCTGGCGCCGTTACCTGACCTTGTCTGCCGTGATTTTCTGCGGTTTCGTCGCACTCGGCGCTGCCGGACCATTCCAGGCGCTATATGCCGTCTCACTCGGTGCCACGCTTGGAGAAGTGGCGCTTGTTGCAGGGGGATACACATCGATGGCCCTGGTCGCTGGCCTGGGATGGGGCCGGTGTGCGGATCGCCCCAGTCGTCGCAAGTGGATGATGGTCGGCGGCATGTGCGTTCTCGGAACCGTGCATCTTTGTTCGGCACTGGTTCCGCAATGGGAGTGGCTGGTGCCCTTGCGGGTCATCGAGGGGTTGGCCATACCTGCCCATCAGGTGGCGAGTATGGCGATGATGGGTGACCTTCTTGCCGGCCACCCCAATCCCCCACGCCTGATAAGTGCCTACCGAATGTCCGGCTCACTGGCTTTCAGTGTTGCGATCATTGCCTCGGGTGCACTGTCGCAGGCCATCGGCTACGCGGGGAGTTACTTCGTGGCCACGGTCGTCTTTGCAATCGGGGCCATCACGGCGGCGACCTTGCCCTCAGCGCATCCTGCCTATGTTGCCAACCCAAAAACTGGGTCGGCACCCATCGGCTTCGGCGAACTTCTGGCCGGACCGATGCGACCCGTTCTGATCCTCGCCCTTGCCTTTGGGTTGCCCTTCTCGATGGTCTACTCAGTGTGGCCAATCTGGATTGCGAATGAACTCGGGTTCGGTCAGGCAACCTACTCCCAACTGTGGGGCTTGGCGGCGTTTGCCGAAGTTCCATTCATGCTAGGCGCCGGTTGGATGATTGGGCGGGCCGGTGCGCCCCGGACATTCACCCTCGGTCTGGTGGCATTCTCCGTGGTCTACGGCATCTACCTGATCAATCCTCCAGTGGAGGCGTTGTTCGTTGCACAAATCATCCGCGGTCTGGGATTTGCGGCCTACACCGCCACCTCGCTCACGATGGCCATCGGGCTTTCGCCGGCGACCGCACGGGGGCGGGCGTCTGGCCTCTACCAGTCCGCCCAAGGCCTTGCCCAGATAACAGGCAACTGGGTAGGCCCACCGCTAGCCGGTACCTTCGGGTTCAGGCCCATCTATGCCTTGGCCGCGGTTACGGTTCTCTGCGGGGCGGCATATGCATTACGAATTGCCAAACCCGCGCCCGAAGTATGATTTTGGAGCCTGAAGTCGATTGTCGGCTCAAGTACGATTGATCACGCCTGCGATTGTGTGGGCGATGACACATGTTGTGGGAACAGGGACCAATCTGTAGTTGTTGTGGGTCGGCGTCTCGTTGGCGAGACGGCCGGGTCTCGTCACTGCGCGGATGTGTAACACCTGACTGGAGGGAAGCTTGACTGCGTCACCGCGACCACCGACAATCGGCGCGGGGTGCGAGCGCCTCGCGTGGGTCAATGCGACCCTAGCTTCGGATGCAACGGGCGGAAGGCACGTCATTCTTCCAGGCCAGATGCGCCCGTTGCGCCCGGACTGGCGCGTGGTTGGGCGGGCCTTCGTCGTTCAGGCGTGCCAGGACGACAACCTTGCCGTGAATAATGCGGTACTGGTGCCTCCGCCGCATGGATGCGTGCTTGTAGTTGGTGGCCATGGGATTTCACGAACGGCCACGATTGGTGACCTCATGGCGCACGAGTTCCGAAATTTGGGGGTTTCGGCGATCGTCACGGACGGCCTCATCCGTGATGCACAGGAACTCCGGGACCTCGGCATGCCTGTCTGGTGCCGGGGAACCACGCCCACGGCCTCAGTCAAATCGGAACCGGGACACGTCGGGGGCAGTGCAGTGGTAGGTGGCATTGTCGTTTGCGATGGCGACTACGTGTTTGCTGACGACGATGGTGTCGTGATCTGGCCACAGGCCGAACTCGACGCGCTCGTCAAGAAGGCGGAGGCAAAACGGGACGTTGACGACGCCCGGATGATGCGGTTGCGAGCAAAGGCCCCAGCGAACCGGTAGGTTCGCAGTGTCCGAATTGAGGTTAGTTTGACGATGAGTACGGTGAAGGTGTCAGCCGCGGCGCTGCGCGTCCGGATTGCACGGATATTCGGGGATCTCGGCGTGCCGGACGCGGACGCACTGGTTGCCTCCGGCCACCTCGTCGAGGCTGACCTCCGCGGGGTCCACTCGCATGGCGTGATCCGAGTTCCTGCCTATGTGAAGGAACTGCGCGCCGGCCTCATAAACCCGCGTCCGTCGATCTCCATTGTTTCCGACCATGGCGGGCAACTCGTGGTCGATGGTGACAATGCACTCGGTCAAGTTGCGGCGAACCACGCGAATGAGATCGCCATCGAACGCGGTCGCCGGCATGGTATGGCGGCGGTCGCACTTCGGCACAGCAACCATTGCGGGACGATGGCGTACTACACCACGCGGGCGGTCTCACATGGCTTGATCGGCATCGCCACGACGAACGCTGGCATCAACATGACCCCGTCAGGGAGTAGCCAGAAACTGGTCGGCAACAACCCGGTTTCGATCGCGGTTCCGTCGACCCGCATCTGGCCACTTGTCCTGGACATGGCTACCAGTTTGGTCGCGGGCGGAAAACTCGACGTTGCCCGAGCGCGCGGCGAAAGCATTCCATATGGTTGGGCGCGCGACGCTGATGGGCAACCCACGAGCGACCCGACCCTCGGGCGCGCCGGGTCGCTTGAACCGATGGGAGGCCCGAAGGGATATGGACTGGCGGTCATGCTTGACATCCTGTCGGGCGTGCTGTCTGGTGGACGGTTCGGCGCCGGACTTGGTGCGCCGGGCAGTGCGCAGTTCTTCCTGACCCTCGATGTCACACGCTTCATGCCAATCGACGTGTTTTTGGAACGGATTGACGAACTGATCGATCAGCTGCACTCGGCCACGCTCATCGACGGTGTGGAACGTGTGTACGTTGCCGGTGAGATCGAATTCGGACTTCAGGAAGCGCGCAACCGGGACGGAATTCCACTTGACGTACCGGTTGTCGAAGCCTTGGATCGTGTCGAGGCCGAACTGGGGATCGGTTGACAATGGGGGGTCCGTTGGGTTCCGTGTCAGGTACCGGCAGTCAAGGTGCGATGGCAACTTCACATGCGCACGCAACGCACCTTTCAGGATATCTGAGGGTCGGTGCGGCTGTGCCTCCGGTGAGGGTCACTGATGTGATTGGAAACCGGGACGCCACTCTCAAGCTGTGGCGGGAGGCCCACGATGCCGGCGTGCATGCTGTCTGGTTCCCCGAACTCGGGCTCGCGGCGTACACCGCAGGTGACCTTCACCTTGACGTGCATCTTGGCCAGGCGATTGACGAGGCGCTGGCACGGCTCTGTGTGGACTCGGTCGACCTCATGCCAGTCGCGTTTGTGGGTGCCCCCGTCTGGCGCCACCCTGGTGTCTACAACTGCGCGGTAGCAATCCATCGTGGGCGAATCCTCGGTGTTGTGCCGAAGTCATACCTGCCAAATTACGGCGAGTTTTATGAGCAACGCCAGTTTCGATCGGGGCGGTCGGTCTACGCAGGCGGCATGGTGGACATCGCCGGCCAGTCTGCCCCGTTTGGCACCGATTTGCTTTTCGAGGGTGTCCCGGCAGGTTGGACCGGCCCCGGCACGCTTTCGGTACCACCGGTTCTGATCGGGGTCGAGGTGTGCGAGGACGCTTGGGTGGCCGTCTCGCCCGCATCACGACAGGCGTCGGCGGGTGCACTCGTCATCGGGAACATGTCGGGCAGTCCGTTTTCCCTGGGGAAGGGTGAAGCAAGGCGCCAGATCTGCTGGAAGCAAAGTGCGCCGAACAAGTGCGGCTATGTCTACACGGCAGCCGGCCCGGGCGAATCGTCATCAGACCTTGCATTCGACGCGCATGCACTGATCTACGAAAACGGAAAACCATTGGCCGAATCGGTCCGGTTTGCCCGTACACCGCAATTGCTTGTCGCCGACATTGATCTAGAGGCCTTGCGCCATGACCGTGCGCGCACCGGAACCTTTGGCGACAACGCGATTGATGTAGCTGGGGAAGTTGAACCTACTGGACAGGGACCATCAGGGGGGCGTGGTGCGTTCCGCCCCGTTCGCTTTGAAATGCCCGCCAATGGCGTGGTGTTGCCTCTCAGGCGAGCGGTGGATCCATACCCGTTCGTCCCGGCGGACCCAGTGACACGCGCGACGCGGTGTTGGGAAGTCTTTGAAATCCAGACCAACGCGCTCATGACCCGCATGCGCCACTTCGAAAACGACCGTCTGGTCCTTGCGCTGTCCGGCGGACGCGACTCCACCCTGGCTGCTCTCGCGTGTGCGAACGCGCTCGATCAGATGGGTTTGCCCCGGGCAAACCTGACTTGCGTCTCCATGCCCGGTTGGGGGACCTCCGCTCAGACCCGGACCGCCGGCCATGATCTCGCCCTTGCGCTTGGCGCATCATTCGCTGAAGAGCCCATAGGGCAGGAATGTTTCCATATCTTGCAGGCGCAGGGTCATCCGGCAATTACTGCATATTTCACATGGATGCGTGAACGGGGCGTGCCCGTCGCTAGCGGGCTTGGAATGGACGCTGATGGGTTCGTCACGTACCTTGGGGCCAATGCAGACCTCGCGGATGTGGAGTTGGAGAACGTGCAGGCCCGCGTTCGCAAGTTGCGCGTCCTGACACGAGCCAATCGGGAACGCGCCATTGAAGTAGGCACCGGTGACCTGAGCGAGAAGGCACTGGGTTGGAGCACGTACGCTGGCGATCAGACAGGTCTGTACGACGTCAACTGTGGCGTGCCGAAGACGCTCGTTTCGGCAGTCATCCGGTGGGTAGCCGATGAAAGGGTGGCTACTTGGTCGGCCGGCGACCCAGATGCGCTTAGGCAGGCCCTGGAACGGGTGCTGGAAGCCCCGATAACTCCCGAACTGGTGCCGACTGGTGCCGATGGGCGGATCGTGCAACTGACCGAAGAAACGATCGGGCCATTTGTCCTTCACGATTTCTTCCTTAATGCCCTTGTGGGTGAAGGGGCGCGACCATCGAGGATCTTTGCACTTGGGCAGATTGCATTTGCGGGGACCTATTTGCCCGAGACGATCCGAAAGTGGTTGCGCGTGTTCATCAGGCGGTTTTTCGCGGCTCAGTGGAAACGAGACGCCACGCCCGATGGACCCAAGGTGCTGTCGGTTGCGCTTTCGCCGCGTGGCGACTGGCGCATGCCTAGCGATGCCGTCGCAGATGCCTGGATTGCGGACCTAGACCAAGCGCCAGTCCTTTCGCTCTGATGGTCATCACCGCCATCTGGCATTCTGGCCGAGAGCCGTCAGGTGCCTCCACCGGATGAGATCGAACCGCAGTCTTGAGATGCCATTCCTGAGCCGGATTCGACGTTCACTGAACAGATTCTCGGTGGCTATTGTCAATCGTTACACTCGCTGCCATGACGTCTGAAACCCCTTCCCCCCGACTTGCGGGCGACCTCACCGACCGGGCATACACGGAGACGCGCGCACCGTATTTCCGAAAGCCCGTGACCAGACTGCTTCCTACTGCGCGCATGAGTGCACGCGAGATCTTCGTGTTGACCCATGAGGCCGGGGGACCGTTGCGCACGCTTTCCGAGGTATACCTTGGTTGGGAGCACATGCTTACCCAGCCTAATCAGGCGGCTTGGCTTGCGATCGCCGGTGCGTACGTCCCATTCGGGCTTGGCGAGACCCTTTGCGCCATGATGCGCATGAGCGCCTTCGATGTTCTGGTCACAACCCCCGCCCAACTCACCCACGACCTGACCGAAGTGCGTGGCCTCCGCCACTATCACGGGGACGAGGCTGCCAGCGACAATGAACTGCAGCGTCTTGACATCAACCGCTACTGGAATGTCTACGGCGACGAACAGGAACTGAACACCAACGACGAAGTGGTGCACGACTTCGCCGAGACCCTTCGCGATGACCGGACGTACACGTCAAGTGAATATTTCTACCGGTTCGGCAACTGGCTGCGGACCTCCAGGCACATGGGTGCCGACGGGATGCTTACCACTGCGGCCCGGCTTGGCATCCCGATCTTCTGCCCAAGCCCGGGCGATGGCGACATCACCAGTGACCTTGCACACTACCGCAAGCGGACCGGCCGGAAGATCATCATCGACCCCGTGCGGGAAATCCTCGACATGGTTGCCCTGAATGCGGCACTGGAAGATGCTGGCGGGCGCGCTGGGATCGTCACCCTCGGTGGTGGTGCCCCGCGAAACTACGGGCAACAGGCGATGGCCTGCGCCTACATGCTCGACCGCGCCGACCTGAAGCGATACAACTACGGTTTGCGGATCAGTCTTGACCCCGTGGGAACGGGAGGACTGTCTGGTTCCACAATCTCCGAGGGCAAGACGTGGAAGAAGTACGCGGCCGACACCATCATTGCCGAACACTTCGGCGAGTACATGGGTCCGTTGTTTCAAATCGCAAGCGCGCTTGTCGAGGCATTCGAAGCAACCCCTCGACGCGCTGCCTTTACGTGTCGGTATGACGATTCCGGAGACCTCATCGTCACCATCTCCGGTTACGATGTCAACCTGCCAATGACCTACGGATACGCGTGACCGGGGGATGTCTGTTGCGCTTGAAATTTGATCGACCCTGCGATACGACCATATGGAACGGACTGCTTGAGTGAAGATCACCAATATCGAGTGCTTGCCGGTCGAGGATGGGCGCAACTGCGTCTTCGTGGTAGTCGATACCGATGAGGGTATCTGGGGTGTCGGGGAGGCGGGTCTTACACGGCGTGCCGGCGCGATTGCCGCCGTGATCGAGGACTACAAGCCCCTGCTGATCGGTGAGGATCCGATGCGGATTGAACACCATTGGCAGCGGCTTTCCCGGGGCTTCTTCTTCCCGCATGACCGGATTGCGGGCAGCGCCCTCGCAGCGATCGACATTGCTCTCTGGGACATCATGGGCAAGGCACTCGGGGTTCCGGTCTATCAACTGCTGGGAGGCCGGGTTCGCGACAAGGTCGTCTGCTACCCGCATCTTGGTGGTCGCACCCCCGAGGAACTGGTGGAACGTTGCGTGGTGGCCCATGAACAGGGATGGAAGTTCGTGCGGTTCAGTCCCAATCATGACCCGGATGGACGGTTCGAACCATCGGAGGCAATGCGCGCATCACTGCAGATGTTCGCTGCCATCCGGAACGCACTAGGCGACAAGGTCGAGATCTGCTTCGACATTCATACGCGCCTGGACCCGCCGGACGCGATCCAGTTCTGCAATCAGGTGGAAAAATATCGTCCCTTCTTCATTGAGGACCCGATCCGGAGTGAGGGTCCGAATTCCTTCCGGCACCTGCGCCAACAGACCCGTGTTCCCCTCGCTGCCGGTGAACAGTTCGCATCGAAATGGGAGTTCCGTCAATTCATCGACGAGGATCTGATCGACTATGCGCGCATAGATCTGTGCATTGCCGGTGGGATCAGCGAAGCCCGCAAGATTGCAGGTTGGTGCGAAACCCACTACATCAAGTTGGCAACGCATAACCCGCTTGGACCGATCTCATCTGCGGCCTGTCTGCACCTGAACCTTGCAACCAGCAACGTGGGCGTCATGGAACAGCCGCAGGTTCCTGGAAAGTCGATGTCGAACGCAGTTCCTGGGCAGATGACTTGGGAAGATGGGTACCTCCTGCCCCCGACCGCACCGGGCTTGGGTGTTGTCTTTGACCGGGAGGCCGCACGCCGCTTGCCATACAAGCCGTCGGGTCCGGTCCGGCCCATCCTCCACCGCGACGATGGCAGTTTCACCAACTGGTAACCACCCGTGCATTTCTAGGGAGATGACGTGAGGCCCGTTGTCACGGACGCAATCGAGCCGCAATCCGCGCGCTGATGATCGTGTCGATGCGTTGGTCGAACCATTGGTAAACGCGCGCGTCGATGCGGGCGTCTACCAGCAAGCCTGGTTGCTCTTCGGCGAGCGCTTCACCAAGGGCATCAATGCGCGAATCTACCCGCCAGTCAACGCGTTCATCCAGACGATTGCCGAGACGCTTGTCGATCAAAGAGTCGATGCGCTCCTCAGACAACGTCACGCCAAGGGTGTCGAGCCGTTCACCGGCGTGTTCCTGAATGCGCGCGTTCAGCATTTCGTCAATGCGGACATTGATGAGGTAGTCACTGAACCCGTCTAGTCGCTGGTCAATCCGAGCGGTAATTCGCGAGTCCGGCACTTGGATGCGGGCACTACCAGTTGCTTGTTCTGCCATTTCTGGACAATATCGCACCCGCGCCACATCAAGCGAAGCCGCGACGGGCATGGGGAGAAGTGTGGACTAACGACGGTCATGATTTCGGTGGATAACCGATGACACCCGAAAGGTTTGCCGTCTCCAAGCCATTCACCCGGGTAAGGTTTGCGCCCGTCAAGTTGGCGCCGGTGAGGTTCGCCCCTGTCAGGTTGGCGTCGGTCAGGTTCGCCCCGGAAAGATCGGCACCAGTTAGGTTGGCTGACCACAAATAAGCGCCCTTGATCCGCGCGCCACTCAGGTTCGCACCAGTGAAGTTTGCCCTGGTCGCGGTAGCGTCGGAGATTTCGGCACATGAAAGGTCGGCGCCGGTCAGATCCGCACCCGAAAGATTGACGTCGAAGAGGTCACCGCCGGCAAGGTTCGATCCGGCAAGATTTGCCCCGGACATGTCGGTGCTTGCAAAGCTCCGTCTGCGCAAGTCCTGACCGGCAAGTTTCTCTGGCATGGAGATACGGTACCCCACGTAGACAGTGCCTGCATGTGCGCCGACGGAGGGTGCTCCGGGTTCGATCCCCGCATCCGGATCATGAATTGGAAAAACCCCCTGCTTGTTCACGTCCATGGAGGCATGATGGCGAACGCCTAGCCAGAAAGTGGTCGAGGCATGACGGTTCTAGACACTTTCTCAATGCAACATGCTCTGAACAACAGGGTAGGTATTCACAGATTGGACGCCTTTTGGCTCCTCGCATTGGGGCTCCGCATCCGGACTTACCGCACAGGACGAACCAACCGCCAGAACTACCCTCACGGCGTTCCTGGAAAACGGAGCCACTGTCTCTTCCGCAATCCAGACATCGTCCAACAGTGTCATGATCGTCAGCATATGGAAGGATGCTAAGGCCCGCGAGGCTGCTCTCAAACGCCTCGCCCCATTCGAATGCGCTCGCTGAAACAATGGGACTGAATCCGACCCAACATGGATCAAGGGACGTGTTGTAGCAGGGGGATCCGGTCCGTCACACGACGGATACGCAACTTCGTCGGAATTTCTGCTTGTCTCCACCCCAGTCGATCCAGTCTGGAAAAGAGGGCATGGTCGCGGGACGACAAACGGTCTGGTCAGGCTTAGGGAAATGGATGGGCGCGAGTGGCGGTTACGCATTTGGGACTGGGGAACGCTTGTGGTCACTTGCGACCGTGTGGCCAGACACGGCTACTTTCAAAGTGGCTAGGCCGGTTGTCGGCGCAATATTTGAACTTTCCCGGATCAAGATGATTTGATCCAAGCGCTCCGACGGCGACGTTTTCAGCGGGGCTTGGTGAAAGTCGTGGTCGGGATAGCAGGGTGGTACCTGACAAAGCGACCGCCGAATACCGGTCTGGTCCCCGAGGCTACCCTTGCCTTGAATGAGCGGATGTTGCTTTGGGGACCGTTCTTTGGGCATCCCACCAGGCCACGCATCCCGGCTTACCTGCTACGCGAAGTTGTCCCAACAAATCCTCGCCAAGGTACCGATCAGGTTTGACGTCGCACCGGGTGCAGCGCGCCCATCCGGGAGTATCACGGGCACACCCGACGTGTAGACCGCAAGGATGAACCGCGGCACGTCGCTGCGGTACACAATGCCGACGTCGTTGTAGGTCGTTCCGCTCGTGCCGGTCTTGTGGGCGACCCGGGTATCACCGGGCAAGAGGAACGGCAATCGCACCCGCAGCCTCTGGCGCGACAACATCTGCAGTGCCGTCTCTGCGAGGGCCGGTGTCAGGCTAATCGCGTGTGAGAACTCAGCGTCGGTGGCCGCGCGCAGGATCACGTGCAGAAGTTTGGCCATGTCATTCGGGGTTGTCTCATTGACAGTTCCCTGCGCATCGGTCATCACCGCTGTGCCCGCGGCTACCTTCGACATGATCGTGTACTGCGGGATGCCTTCACGGTGCACCGTTCCCGTCATCCCCACCGAATGGCTGAACCGGTTGATTGCGCCAAGACCCAGACGGTCACACACGATCCCCGTGCACGCATTGTCGCTCACGATGATCATCATCAGCAGAACATCATGCATCGTGATCATGAAACCTGGCCGGAAGAATTGGAACACCCCGCTGTCGCTGATCTGCCACCTCTCGTCAATCGTGACGGGTTCTTCAAGCGAGAGTTCACCACGCTTGACTGCCTGCAACGCAGTCATGAGGATGGCAACCTTGCGAGTGCTTGCGGCGGGGACCACCACGTCGCCAAACCGGTTCGCCGTCTCGCCTGTGGCGAGGTCTTGAAGCGACCAACCCGTGTGGAACGGAAAGACGTCACATTCCCGGTTCAGAAGGTTGCAGACCTTGTCTACCGTTGTCATCGGCACACCATAGCCCATTGATGAGAAGCGGGCGTCTAACCCGATTCCAGGCGGGTTCGCAGGGCGCTATGGTCAGGCCGGGATCAAGCCGAGGCATCATGACCGTGGCGCATTTTCACAATCACATGTGTGTATGGCAACTGATCGTTAAAGCCTGGCGTAAATCCCCGCCACCCCTGCCTATGGGAAGTCTCACGTGGTTGGTAAGGACTTGTGGTTGGCGAAGGTTGCCGCCTTGACCCGGATCTTCACTTGCCTGAGGCATGATGCAACCAATTCGAACCGCGTCGGCGCGACCGGCGACGGCTTGACTCACTTGCTCATTGCAACCGACACGGCGGTTCGATCAATTGGGCACGAGGTGTCCGTTTTTATGCACCGGGCCGTCAACTCTTTCGATACCCTTCTCAAGGGCACCCCGGGGATGCAGTTCCGCCGCTGAACTAATGGTCTTGGCCTCGTGTCGTTGAAAAATGATCACTGTCTGGCGCACGCCGTACTTGATGGCAATGATCGGCATTGCGTCATCTGTCACCGCATGCACCCTCGGGCCCTCTCCCACGTCGCCTGTATCGGAACCCACCGTGGCGCCAACGGCGTTCACCTTGGTCACCCCGACCCCAGAACCGCCTGAACTCAGGCAGATGCGCCTCGCCACCGTGGAAGCGGCAGCAAACGAAGCCCGTATCTCGCCCGGCTACGTCTGGACGCAAACGTGCGAAAGGTTCAGGTCCACCCAGTCTGGATGCCAGAACGGGCGTTGAACTCGGCATCCCGAACCCGTCACGCTATGGGCGGGGTCACCTGCGAACCGGCGGGATTTATGGGTCCGGTTGTTCCCGAACTCAGTGACGTACACCGCCATGCCGAAGTACGTGGCCATCCCGCGCAGCGCAGTGAACTCGCCGACCCCCTTGCCGGTATGCATCCCGGGTGCACTGAGTTTGCGACCATGTGGCTTCTGGGGGAAAGCGTTTGCACCGGGCAGTCGGAGTATGCAGGTACCCAGATCCTTCCCCCCAAACAAAAGCCACACGTTGCGATAGTTGTCGGCCACTCCGAGAACGGTTGCCTTTCCATCCCACTGCGAGACTGGATCGCTTGTGCCGCAGACGCGTTGGATCCGGTCATTTCCCC
>SXGR01214024.1_pt1 | contig 18089 bp, 14 predicted proteins | sample 3174711 | NCBI WGS metagenome assembly SXGR01 (sample SAMN11356860, study PRJNA531348) | freshwater metagenome | isolation source: freshwater sample F1-60 | place: China: Fuxian Lake, Yuxi | collected 2017-12-25
GCAATCCTGCCAACATTTGATCCGCATGCGCGATGGACATGCGCCAATCCAATCAGAGTCCACAGCGGCGCGCCACCAAATTCATTCCATCTCCTTGCCCTCAAACTTCATTCCACCCTCCTTGTCGAGGGCCATGTGGAACTTCCCCAAGAACCAAAACTTCCACTCGCCTCTCGCCGATGGTTTCGGCTAGTTTCCCCGCCTTGTCGCGGAAGAATTCTTCGTTTTCTGTCGTGACAAAGGCATTTTGAATTTTGCATTTCTATTTTTGAAATAACCGTGATGACGAGTTCGCAAATCCGCCAGTCGTTCCTCGACTTCTTCAAGTCGAAACAACACACCATCGTCCCATCATCCTCGCTGATGCCGGACTCACCGAACCTGCTGTTCACGAACGCTGGCATGAACCAGTTCGTGCCCATCTTCCTCGGCCAGACGAAGTGCCCCTACACGCCCGGTCGCGCCGCCGACACCCAGAAATGCATCCGCGCCGGTGGCAAACACAACGACCTCGACGACGTCGGTCTCGACACCTATCACCACACGTTCTTCGAGATGCTGTGCAACTGGTCCTTCGGCGATTACTTCAAGAAGGAAGCAATCGAATGGGCGTGGGAACTCGTCATTGGCATCTGGAAATTCCCGCCGCAACGGCTCTATGCCACCATTTACAATCCGGACAAATCCATTGGTGATCCCGCCGAACGCGACGAGGAGGCTTGGAACTTCTGGGCCGAGAAATTCCGCAGCGTCGGCCTCGATCCTGCCGTCCATATCGTCAACGGAAACAAGAAGGACAACTTCTGGATGATGGGCGAAACCGGTCCATGCGGCCCATGTTCCGAACTGCACGTCGATCTCACGCCCGCTGGAGATACTCGAGGCTCGCTCGTAAACAAGGGTGACGCCCGCTGCATTGAGATCTGGAATCTCGTCTTCATCCAGTTCAACGCGAACCCAGACGGCACCTTCTCGCCGCTGCCTGCGAAGCACGTGGACACCGGCATGGGTTTCGAACGCGTCACCAGCATCATCCAGGGTACGAAGAACCTGACTGATTTCCAGAACGCCAAGATCTCCAACTACGAAACCGACATCTTCCGCCCCATCTTCGACGCCATCGAGAAACTGAGTGGGAAAAAATACGGCAGCACGCTTCCTGGGAGCGCTGGCGTCCCGCCGGCGAGTTCAGGCGATGCAGATACAAGCCGCCGAGACGGCAGCGCTCCCAGCGCCGAACAAATCGCGCTCGACATCGCCTTCCGTGTCATTGCTGATCACATCCGCACGCTGTCGTTCGCGATCGCCGATGGCATCCAGCCTGGCAACAACGACCGCAATTATGTCCTGCGCCGCATCCTGCGCCGCGCCGTGCGTTACGGTCGCACGCTCGGCTTCCACGAACCGTTCTTCTTCAAACTCGTGGACGTGCTCGCTGAGACAATGGGTGACGTCTTCCCCGAAATTCGGGCAAAGAAGAAGCACGTGCAGGATGTGATCCGCATTGAGGAAGAGTCGTTTAACAAGACGCTGGATACCGGGATCAAACGATTTGAAGTACATGCCTCGACTGCAAGAATACTTTGGGAGGGACGGAGCATCGAAGGCCGCAAACAGCCGCCTGCGATCTTTGGAGAATCGGCCTTCGAACTCTACGACACCTACGGGGTCCCGCTCGACCTCACCGAGTTGATGGCGCGCGAACGCGGCTTGAGCGTTGATACCGCTGGTTTTGAAAAATTGATGGAGGAGCAGCGCGCCCGCGCCCGCGCCGCGCAAAAGAAGGAAGTCATTTCTCTCTCACAAATCGAGACCACCACACCCACGAAGTTCGTCGGCTTCGACACTCTGCAAACAAACGCGACGGTCGTCGAAGTCGTCAGCCTCAAGGACAAGACCGCCGTCATCCTCGACACCAGCGCCTGCTACGCCGAGATGGGTGGCCAAGTTGGCGACTCTGGTGAATTGACCGGCGGCGGCCAGCTCTGGCGCATCGCGAACACCCAGAAATCCGGCAACACATGGCTGCATTTGCTTGAATCAACAATCAGCAATCAGGAGGATACCCCTGCTGTCGGCTCTACCGTCATTTTGGCCGTGGACCGCCCTCGCCGCAACGCCATCCAACGCAATCACACCGTCACGCACCTGCTGCACTGGGCGCTGCACGAAGTCGTGAGCAGGGAGGCTTCGCAGAAAGGTTCGTTCGTCGGCCCGGACAAGCTGACCTTCGACTTCAACAGCGCGCCGCTCACGCCCGCGCAGGTCGCCGACATCGAGAAGCTCGTCAACGAACGCATCCTCGAAAACGCCGGCGTGAGCTGGATGGAAGTGCCCTACAGCGAAGTGAAGTCGCGCAAGGACGTGATGCAATTCTTCGGCGACAAATACGGCGACACCGTCCGCGTCGTCCAGATCGGCGGCGCTTCGCAGAGGCTCGATGGCTACTCAATGGAACTCTGCGGTGGCACGCACACGCGAGCGACCGGCGAGATCGGCTTGTTCCGCATCGTCGGCGAGAACGCCATTGCCGCCGGTGTGCGGCGCATTGAAGCCGTTGCCGGCCTTACAGCGTACGATGTGATGAAGCTCGACCGCGAGTTGATCAGGACAGTTGCAGGCAAAGTCAGCAGCCCGGTTCACGAACTGGACAAGAAGATTGAAGCATTGCTGGCCCATCAGAAAGAGCTGGAGAAGCAGCTCAAGTCCGCACAGCAGAAGGAAGCCGCAGGCAACGCAAAGTCATTGTTCGCACAAGTCGAAGCCATCAACGGCACGCCTGCCATCATCGCAAACATCTCGAATGCTGACGGCGACACACTCCAAAGCATCGTTGACGCACTCAAAGCCCAGTTCAAAGGCGTCATCGTTCTCGGCGGTGCGGCGAACGGAGCAGTTGCGTTGATTGCTGCGGTCTCCCCCGACTTCACCGCAAAGTTCCAGGCAGGCAAAATCATTCAAGCCATCGCCCCCATCGTCGGCGGCAAAGGCGGCGGCAAGCCCGACAACGCGCGTGGCGGCGGCAAGGACGCGAGCAAGCTGGACGAGGCCTTGGCAAAGGCCAGAGCGCTCCTGGCGTAAGCTTGCCCGACAGTCGATGCGGAAGGTGGGAACGATCCTGTGTTTCAGGCTTGTTGCATGACGGGAATGCGACGTGTGGAATGAAACGATTTGCAGCTCGAAGATCCAAGCCACGCCGCCACAGGCACACACTCGCGAGTTCGCTATGACTCGCTGACGTTGTGGCGGGGTCTCGCCTGCCTGCTGGTTGTCGTTTATCATTCCGCGCGAAGTCCGCTTCAGGAGACCAGCGGCGCGACTGCCGTCATCTTCGCGATCCTGGGAAAATGCTGGATTGGAGTTCCGCTTTTCTTTGTGATCAGCGGCTATTGCGTCATCGCGTCCGCAGATGCGTTGAGAGCGGAATCTGGCGCGGCGAAGCGTTTCTTCTGGCGGCGCTTCCGCCGGATTTATCCACCATACTGGGCAGCGCTCGCCATGACAGCCTTGTTCGCCTGGTTGACTGAGAAGTTTCTTCCTGAGGCCTATTTTCAGTCCCTTGGTGTCCCGCCACCACAATCGCTGACAGGATGGCAGTGGCTGGGCAATTTCAGTCTGACTGAAACATGGCGATGGCATCTGACTGGCGGCTCTGAGAATCCCCTGCTGCCACCCTCATGGACCCTTTGCTTTGAGGAGCAGTTCTATTTTCTGACTGGTCTGGCGTTGGCCGCGACTCGCCGTTTCCTTTTTCACGCGCTGACTTTAGTGACACTGATCGTGACCTTCCTGGTTCTGTTTCCACTGCGAACGTTGCGCACGGAAGGACTCTTTCTGGATGGCCAGTGGCTGATGTTCGCTTCGGGAGTTCTGGTTTACCATGTCTCGAACGACGTTCCGACGCGAACAAAGGCTTGGTGTTGTCTCCCGCTGGTGGCCGGAATTATGTGGGCGGTGCCAGACTTGCGAGAACTTCGCCTTCCATCCAATCAAGGCTATCTCGCGGCGTTCTCCTTTGCCCTGCTGATCATCGGATTGAAGCGATGGGACGCGGTCGCTTATGGCCTTCGGATGTTGTCTCCGCTCCGTTCCTTGGGACTCATGTGCTACAGCCTTTATCTGGTGCATTGGCCGGTGGTGCGGCTTGTGGGACATGCCGTAGATTCGTCCGGTGCCGACACTCCGATGGGCATTCTGCTGCTACGGATTCCCTGCTGCGTGGGGATGACAATCCTGCTCGGCAGTTGGTTTCACCGGTTCATCGAACGCCGGTTTTGGAACCCCGGCTTCAGCCAGTCCGCGACGGAGACGAGCCGGGTGGTTTGATCAGACCTTGTCCGGTGTAGGATGGACCCACGGCGCTCGATAAGGCCGGGCGAGCAAGCGGTTCGCCTCGGCATCGCCTTTAACCGTATGCGTGGCGGGATCGAATTCGAGCGTGCGCCCAAGCTTTTGCGACATGTTCGCAAGGAAGCACGCCGAGCTGGAGATGTGCGCCTGTTCGATGTCGGCAACGGGCAGAATCTTGCCGCGGTTTTCTCGTGCGTTGAGATAATTCCTCCAATGCCCACGCATCGCGCTGGCCACGTGACGTTCGAGATCCTTCTCGGTCTCGTCCTCGGGATATTTGTCGTATTCCAGAAGAGCCTTGCGGGTGCGCTCGACCTTGCCGGACGAATAAGGAATCCAGTCGTAACGGAACACGCTGCATTTGAGCACGCCCTTCTCGCCGTAAATCGTGCCGAACCATTGGAAATCCGGATCAGGATCGGGGGACTTGCCCCAAGTCCGATGGTTCCAGGTCACATCGAAATTGTCGTGCTGATAAATCGCTGTCTGAGTGTCGCTGATGTTCGCCCTGGAATTGCGATCGTTGAGAATGCCGCCCCATGACGTGATGCGCTTGGGCCAGCCAAGATCGAGCAACCAGCGGGTCATGTCGTACATGTGGACGCACATGTCACCGACGATGCCGTTGCCGTATTCCATGTAGGCCCGCCAGCCACGCGGATGAATGATCTTGTTGAAAGGCAGCTTTGGTGCGGGACCGGTCCACAGTTCGTAATCAAATCCTTCCGGCGCGGCAATGTCCGGGGCTTCAGCAATGGGCGTGTTGTTGCGCATGTGCCACCAGACGCCGACTTCGACGCGTTGCACCTTGCCGAGCAGACCCGCCTTGATGATCTGTTCCTTCGCCTCGATCAGGTGCGGTGTGCTGCGGCGCTGCGTGTTGATCTGGACAACGCGATTGTATTTACGCGCGGCGGCAACCATCGACTGGCTCTCGATCACATCCACACCGGTCGGCTTCTCGCAATACACGTCCAAGCCCGCCTGCATCGCGGTGATGGCGGGAATGGCATGCCAGTGGTCGGGCGTCGAAACCATCATGATATCGACATCCTTCTCGGCAATCGCCTTCCGGAAATCCGAGTAGATGCGTGGCTTCTTCTTGGAGTTCTGGCCGGAGGCCACCAGATCGGCGGCGGCGCTCGCCATCCTGCTGTCCACGTCGCACAAGGATACAACTTCGATTGGCGCAACCTGGATGGAACGGAGCAAACTGCTCTTGCCGTACCAGCCTGTGCCGATGAGGCCGACGCGGATCGGCTTCTCAGCGGCGAACGTGGTGGGAACATAGGATGCGGCGGCAGCGGCAGCGAGCACGGTGGAGCTTTGCTTGAGGAATGTGCGGCGGTTCATGCAGTCTCTGGTAGGCACCGGATTCATGGATGGCAAGTGGAATTCTGATCTAGCTGGTAAGAAATTGAGATTTAAGCAGCCATTGCCTTTATTCGATCGTTGTCGAAGACCGTCGCCTGTGCTTGCACGCGGAAGCGTGATGTCTATTGTCCCGAGCATGACCCAGACAGTCAGAATGATGAACTTCCGTTCGCTGTTGAACGGACTTGTCCTGCTGTTGTGCGGCGTGATTCGTCAACGAAGTGGCGCGATTTATTGCGGGCTCGCCCTTTCGTTCGTGGTGCGGCTCGGCGCGAGCGAGACGAACCACTGGTGGGCCGCTCGCCCTTTGGTCAAGCCAGCGGTTCAAACTGCTTCTTCCAATAGTTCCGGAGGAACTCATGCGAGCAATCCAGTTGATACGTTCATCCGGGCGAAACTGGACCAAAAGGGCTTGAAGCATGGCGGCGAGGCGGATCGGAGAACGCTCATTCGTCGCGTTTCATTTGACCTCACCGGGCTTCCGCCTTCGCCAGGGGAAATCAAAGCGTTTCTTCACGACACCTCAACGAACGCCTACGAGCGTCTGGTGGATCGCCTGCTTGAAAGCCCGCGCTTTGGTGAGCGCTGGGCGCGGCTTTGGATGGATGCGGTGCATTTCGCCGAGACCCACGGCCATGATCAGGATCGAATCCGCACCAACGCCTGGCCTTACCGAGATTATCTGATCGGCGCTTTCAATGCTGACAAGCCCTACCCGCGCTTCGTGCAGGAGCAGGTCGCGGGGGATGTGATATTTCCTGACGATCCGCAAGCGATCGTGGCGATGGGTCTGCTGGCATCCGGACCGTGGGATGAGAGTTCGTTGCGAGACATTCGCGAGGATACCCTGGACCGCCAGAGCGCCCGTTACATTGATCGCGATGACATCGTGACGACGGTGATGCAGACATTCACCAGCACGACTGTTCAATGCGCACGCTGCCACGATCACAAGTTCGATCCAATCCCGCAGAGTGATTATTACGCACTCCAGGCTGTGTTCGCCGGCACCGACAAGGCGAACCGTTATTACGATCCTGATCGGGCAGTGCATCAGCGCCGAGGCGAACTGCAAACGCTTCTCAAGCGTGCCGACGCAGGCGACCGGAAGTTGTTGCTGAGTGAAGCAATCGCAAACGACGTCGCCGACTGGGAGGAGCAGCAGAAACATCCGCCAGCGTGGCATATCTTGGAACCTGAAACATTCCTAACCACCAACGGCACGACGTTGAAGCGGCAACCGGACAGCTCGTTGCTCGCCACTGGCACTCGTCCGGAACGCGACACCTACACGATAACGGCAGCCGTCGGCACTTCCCGGCTGACTGCAATCCGTCTTGAAGTCCTCCCGGATGAGCGACTGCCGAAACGCGGGCCCGGCCGCCAGGACAATGGCAACATGCACCTGAGCGAATTCCAGGCTCTGCTCTTCGAGCCTGGCGCAGAAGTTCCGCGAGTGCTCTCACTCACCAACGCGACTTCGGATTTCGATCAGGACGGCTGGACGATTCGCCACGCGCTGGATGGCGACGAGAAGACAGCATGGGGTGTTCATCCGCGCGAAGGCGAATTGCATCAGGCGGTTTTCGAACTCGCCCAAGGCGCGACCGTGCCGACCGGCTCGAAGCTGGTCCTCACACTCAAGCAACTTCATGGCGCTGGACATTTGATAGGGCGGCTGCGGTTGGCGATTACCGATGCTCCTGCTCCAGTGAGGATCGTCCCCGAAAAGGTCGCTCTTGTCTCGAAGATCGCGCCTGCGGACCGCACGGAAGAGCAACGAATGCAGCTCGCCGCTTTCGTCGCACGCCAACGGATCACCCACGACCTCTCCCGGCTCCCAAAGCCTTCGCTGGTCTTCGCCGGAGCAAGTGACTTTCCGCCGGACGCCAGTCACAAGCCTGCCGGTGCTCCACGGGAAGTTCGAATGCTGAGGCGGGGCGAAATCACGAAACCACTCGAACTCGCCGCCCCGGGCACTCTCTCCTGCGCGCACATGCTGCCGGGCCAATTCGTGATCGATGATGCGAAGGCCGAAGGTCCCCGCCGCGCGGCCCTGGCTCGCTGGCTTACGCATCCGGAGAATCCATTTCTGTGGCGTTCCATCGTCAATCGTATCTGGCACCTTCATTTCGGGCGCGGAATTGTCGAGACGGTCAACGATTTCGGACGCATGGGGTCCGCGCCCACTCATCCTGAATTGCTGGACTGGCTGGCGGCGTGGTTTCGCGATGACGCAGTAGGCTCTTTGAAAAAGCTGCACCGACTCATCGTCACGAGTGCGACATACCGGCAGCCGGCTGGAAAACTGGAAGCGACTGATCCCGACAACCGTTTTCTCTCGCACATGAATCGTACTCGCCTTGATGCCGAGGCGGTACGGGACGCGATTCTTTTGATGTCCGGCCGGCTGGATCTGCGCATGGGCGGGCCGAGCGATCAACAATTCGATCTGCAACCGGGCATTCACGTGACGCCAAAAGTCGATTACACAAAGTTCGACGTTGATAGCGACATGGCCCGCCGACGCAGCGTGTATCGCTTCCTGTTCCGTACCTTGCCTGATCCGATGATGGACGCCCTTGATTGTCCTGCTGGTGATCAACTCGCGCCCGTGCGGAACAACTCCGTGACCGTGCAGCAAGCGCTCGCGCTCTGGAACAGCGCATTCACCGTTCGCTACGCCGAGCACTTCGCAGTGCGACTTGATCGTGAAGCATCCGGCGTTGAGCGAAGCATCAATGAAGCCTGTGAATGGACATGGGGACGTTTGCCCGATGCCGACGAAGCGCGCGAACTGTCCGCTTACGCAAAGCAACATGGGCTGGCCAACCTGTGCCGGCTCCTGTTCAACAGCAATGAATTCGTGTTCGTGAACTGATGCCATGAGACCGTGCAGCGTGTTCCTCTCCATCGCAATGCTGGCAGCAGCATTCGCGGTCACAGGCTGTCGAACGCCCCAGGCACGTAAGAATGCAGTGTCCAAAGAAGCGGCCATTCGCGAGATGCTGGCTCAACAGGTGCGCGACTGGAACGCGGGCAACCTGGCCGGATTCATGGAAGGTTACGCCAGGTCGAACACCACGCGTTTCGCGTCCGGCGGCAACGTCATGCTCGGCTGGCAGGCCGTCTTCGACCGTTACCGGAAGCGCTACGCTGATCCGGCGGCGATGGGTACCACAACTTTCTCCGATCTGGACATCAAGGTTCTTTCGCCGGATGCCGCGATGGCTTTTGGCCGCTGGCATCAAAAGGGCGCGAATGGTGAAGGGTCCGGAGCCTTCACGCTCATTCTGCGCAAATTGCCGGAAGGCTGGCGGATCATCCATGATCACACTTCTGTGGCCGAAACGAAATGAAACGATGAACGCCGTCCAACTCACTTCCCAGGCGCTGAACCGCCGTGATTTCCTGTGGCGCTTCGGCGGCGGGCTCGGGGGCGTCGCCCTGGCTCAACTTCTCGGCATTGATCAACTGTCCGCTGAAGGGGCGGTTGGCCATCCGCTCGTCCCGCATCATCCGCCGCGGGCAAAATTCGTCATCCAGTTGTTCATGAACGGCGGTGCCAGCCAGATGGATTTGTTCGATCACAAGCCCGAATTGTTCAAGCGTGCCGGGGAGAAGTTCGATCCCGGCGCTGGCCAGCGTGTCGAGGCACCGACGAGTGAACCTGGCAAAGTGTTGAAACCTCAATTCGAGCTTCGCCGGCATGGCCAGAGCGGTCGGTGGGTGAGCAGTTTGATGCCGCACCTCTCGACGTGCGTCGATGATCTGGCGTTCTTCATGGCGATGACTTCACGCACGAACGTTCATGGGCCGGCGAGTTACCTGATGAACACCGGCTTCCTGTTGCCCGGATTCCCATGTTTCGGATCGTGGGTCAGTTATGCGCTGGGCCGTGTGAGCGATGATCTGCCTTCGTTCGTTGTTTTGCCTGACGCCCGTGGCCTTCCCTACAATCAAAAGGGCAACTTCAGCAGCGGCTTTCTGCCCGTGCAGCATCAGGGGACGATCATCAACACCGCACTTGCCGAACCAATGGCGCATCTGCGTCCGCCGACGACAGCAAAGTATCTCACGCCCGACGCCAGCCGCGATGGTTTGGAGTTGCTGGGAAAATTAAACACCCGCCATCTCGAAGCAAACGCCGGAGACACGCGCCTGGATGCCCGCATTCGCTCCTACGAACTTGCCGCTCGGATGCAACTCAGCGCGCCCAAAGTGTTCGATCTCGCCGGCGAAACGGAGCTGACGCGCCAGCTTTATGGGCTCGACGAAAAGGTGACCGAAGATTTTGGCCGGCGTTGCCTGATCGCGCGGAGGTTGATCGAGCGAGGGGTTCGCTTCGTGCAGGTGTGGAGCGGTGCCGGCGGTCCGACGAACAATTGGGACAACCACGCGAACATCCAGAAGGAACTTCCGCCCATGTGCGCCGCGACGGATAAGCCGGTGGCGGCCTTGCTCAAGGATCTAAAAGCCCGCGGCATGTTGAACGACACGCTGGTGCTCTGGAACACCGAGTTCGGGCGGATGCCCTTCTCGCAGGGAAGCGAAGGGCGCGATCACAATGGTGGAACTTTCGTTGGCTGGATGGCCGGTGCCGGTGTCCGACCGGGTGTGGCTTATGGCGAGAGTGATGAATGGTCCTGGCGCGCGGCGCGAGATGTGACCACCAATCACGACTTCCACGCCACCGTGCTTCACCTGCTCGGCCTTGATCACGAAAGACTCACGATCCGACACAGCGGCGCGAACCGTCGGCTGACGGATGTTCATGGGCAGGTCATCCACGACCTGCTTGCGTAAGGGGCCGTGCGAACCCCTAAATCCATTCGCACGCCTTCGCGGTTGGAAACTCTGTTTCCCAGCCTTCGTCTCCGCCGGCTCACATGTCAGCCCTTGACGACAGTCCGCGTCCTGAAACAGTCGCTCCCGTGAGCAGACTCAAAACAATTTCTTACTTGCTCCTGGCCGGGTACGCCATGGTGCTTGCGCTTGGTTCAGCCTTTGGTGCGGACAAACCCGCCGCCGTATTTGAAGGCAAACAGACTTTGCTTCGGCCCGAAGGTTACCGTCAGTGGGTCTTTGTCGGCAGTTCTCTCGGGCTGCGCTATGATCCGGAATCAGAGAAGTCAGCCTCGACGAATTCTCAACAATTCCAAAACGTTTACATCAATCCGGTTGCTTTTCGAGAATTCGCCCGGACAGGAAAATTCCCGAATGGAACGGTGTTCATCCTGGAAATAGCCAGTTCTGAAACCAAAGCGGAATCAGGCCTCCAGGGATCGTATCAGAAGGATTTCATTGCGCTGGAAGCAGCGGTCAAGGACACCGCGCGGTTCGATGACGGTTGGGCTTACTTCAGTTTTGACGACGAGAAAGGCAAACGAAAGGACAAGGCGACGCCATTCCCCCGATCTGCCTGTTTCGATTGCCATCACCAGAAGGCAGCCACAGACCACGTCTTCACTCAGTTCTATCCCGTGCTTCGGGCTCTTCCTCGAAAGTAGTTCCTGTAAGGCCGTCTGTGCCTTTCGATTCTCATTTCCTGCGAATTCCCTGTTTCGCAATCTCGGACGCTCGCCGATTCACGAAAGTTCCCTTTCCGAGAAGTCCTTGATAGCGGCGGCGGCGAATTCTGGAAGCCTGGAGTGGTGGGCTTCGTAAGCCTTGCGGAGCGTGGAATCGACGATGAGCTGGGAGTGTCCGGAGTAGGATTCGCGCGTCGGCGTCCAGAATTGCTTCATCCATTCGAAGTGACAGCGGATGACACTTTGGACCTCTCGCGAATCAGCGGCCAGACCTCGTTCCATGAAAACGACGAGATCCCGGCAGATCAGGGCGAAGTCCACACTGGATTTTTCCCACCTGGCTTTAGTCCAGTTTTTGACCCGGGCTTTCGAGTCCGAAATGCTTTTCTCCATTCCATCACCAAAGCGGTCGATCAAATAGCGTTCGTGCTTTGCCTGCTGCTCAGGACTGAATCCGTCGAACAGTTCCTGTTCATTCATTTTCATTGTTCCTTTCAAGTGTCTGATTGTTTTGTCGATGGTTTGAATCAGCGCCTGAGTGTCCGTCAGGCGCTTCCGCAAGACCTTCCGGTGTGATTGGAGTTCGGCGATCTTACCCGGGTTTGTGCGCTTCAAGAGTTTTTTGACCTTTCTGAGTTCAAAGCCCAACTCGCGGTAAAACAAAATTTGCTGCAAGATGAGAAGCTGGGGCTCCTCGTAATACCGATAACCGTTCGCGCCGAGATACGCTGGTTCCAATAACCCCACTTCATCGTAGAAGTGCAAAGTTCGCACACTGACACCCGACATAACGGCCAGCTTTTTAACGGTGTAAGCCATCGTTGGATCGCCGCCGGCATCAACAATATCCCGACGGCTGCAAACAATGTGAGGAATGACGCAACGTGAGGGTCAAATGATATTTCAAGCTTTTTGATGATTTCGCGAACTGGCAGTTCAGCCCGGTCCCGATTCCTTGACCGGCGATGAATGCGATCTTGGCGTTCGGGCTTCCGTATGTGTAACTTGGCCGCATGGAACCGTTGCTGAAACTTTTGCGCGAGAACGCCGCTCTTAAACCGCATCAACTCGCCGCCATGCTCAATCAATCCGAAAGCGAGGTGGTGGCCAAGATAAAGTCCTACGAACAGGATCACGTCATCCTAGGCTATCGCACGATCTTGAACGAGGAAAAGCTCGGGCTGGAAAGTGTGCGCGCCGTGATCGAGGTAAAGATCACCCCCGAGCGCGGAGGTGGATTCGACCGGTTGGCGGAAAGGATCGCCAAGTATCCCGAAGTGGAGTCATGCTATCTGATGTCCGGAGGTTACGACCTGTTGGTCATCGTCGAAGGAAACAGTCTGCGCGAAGTGGCTACATTTGTTTCGGAAAAACTGGCTACGATTCAAGGTGTCATCTCCACGGCGACACACTTCCTTCTGAAGCCTTACAAGGAGCACGGGGTTCTGATGAAGCATGAGGTCAATGAGGAGCGGCTGGCGGTTTCGCCGTAGCGCGAAACTCGGAGGGGATTGAGGACGATCCATTCGGTGCTGTCGTCCAGAGACGATGCCATCAGTGACGCAGTGGAGCTACTTTGCGGGGTCGCGACGGGTACCAAGTCCGGACGTGGACGGCTTAAAAGCGTCAGAGCTCAAAGTTCCGAGCGTGTTGCCGGCTTCCGGGGAATCGCCTTTCTTTGCCTTGGATTCTTTCTCAGCAAGATTGCGGGTGAGTCGGCCCTTCAACACATCATACATTTGATTGGTGACGATGTTGATGTGCTGCCGGGCGGCATCGAACATTCCTGAGTTGAGTTCAACACGGGCCATGTGCAGATAGACACCTTCCCGCTCAATGTTGTCGTTGGCCACCTTCGCGGCGTATTCCCATGCCTCGAGTGCTTCCTTGGTTCGAAGTGGTTTGATGCCGTAATAGGATTGCGCGAGATCTGTCGCGAGCGGGAAATTTTTCGGGTCGAGCTTCAGCGCCTGGCGGTAGAGGTCGAGGGCTTTGGCGAACACCTGATCTTCGGTTATGTGATAGTGCCCCATGGCGTCATCCCGGAACAGATACACGGTAGTCGCGAGGTTTTGGAGATACACCGCTTCCTTCGGATTGAGTTCGATGGCTTTGTCATAGTACTCGAACGCCTTCTTTATCGGACCTCGATGACCATAATGATTGGCTAGGTTGTTCCATGCCGCCGGATTTGACGGGTCCAGTTCGCGCGCCTTCTCCCAGTGCGTGACCGCTGCACCGTCGTCCTGGATGTCATTCAGAAAACTGCCATAGGCCAGGCGCGCCTTCGCGTGCTTCGGGTGCAACTGGAGGAACGTTTCGTACGACTTCTTCACCTCACCGAAGCGCTGCTCGATCTTGGATTTCAACATCGCTTCGGGCAGGGACGAGCCTTTTACTTCGAACGCCTTGGCGTCGCGGATCCACTTGTCCACTTCCTCCTGGGCTGCGTCGTCAAGTTCGAGGAGCTTTTCATACTCCTGGTCAACCGGGTCTGGGTTTGTTGCGCCGGCAACTGGCGCTGGGGAGTTCTTCTGACGTTCCTTCGCTTGGGCTGCACGGGTCAAGGAGCTCGATTCACCCAACACAGCCACAGCCATCAGCGCGATAACTAGATAATTCACGATGGCAAGGTAGCAGCGTTTACCGGCGGCACAATTGACTTTTAAGCAATGCCAGCGGGCGGTTGATCCATTCGAGACTCAAAATCATGCGAATCGAAGGAAATTACCGTTCCCGGAATCAGTCATGGGGATTCGAATTGGCCCGGCGAAAACTCGCCACAATGGCCACCCCGAGCAGGACAACTCCAAGCACGCAGACAATCGCTGCTCCAACTGGCCAGTTGAATGCGGCCGAGCAGTACACTCCCAGCACGCTTCCCAAAGTGGAAATGCCGCACCCGATGGCGAGCAGCGGAATAAGGCTGCGCGCCAGAAAATTCGCGCAGACCGCCGGGATGATCAGATACGAAAATACCAGCAGCACACCGCCAATGTGAACGAATGTCGTAACCACGATCCCGAACAGCGCGTAGAAAAGAAAATCCCAGCCCCGGATGGAGAGTTCTTCCTTCCTGGCCTGTGCCGGTTCGAAGGAAATGGCGAGAAACTGTTTTCGAAAGAGCAGGTGTACGCCGCCGATCACCATGAAAAGAACAAAGGGCAGAAGCACCTGTCCCGGCTTTTGCAGGTAGAGCAATTCGCCGACAAGCGTCTGCTTCAGTTCTTCGTTGCCATGAGGGCTGTTGTTGAGAAGCAAGATCCCGCCCGCCGCTGCGACCACATACACGATGCCGATCAATGCCTCCTGGGGCACTTGATGATGTTCCTTCGTTCGCGTGAGCGTGAAAATCGCCGCGCCGATGAGCGTGAAGGCAAAGGAGAATGCGTAGCTCTGCCAGTCGTGAGGGTCGAAATGGAACAAGATCGCGACGCACGCGCCCAGGGTGGCCACTTGCGCGAGTGCAAGGTCAACAAAGATCACTCCTCGACGGATGATGTGCAGGCCAAAGTAAACCAGCAGCGGTGGTAAAATCAGGCACGCCACCAGCGGCCATTTCATTACGGAAAGAATCTCGGTCATGCGAAAATCATTTAGCATGGTTGTCAGGCTCAAGGAGACGACGAGTGTTCATCTCTCATCTCATTTCTTTTCACCGAGCGCCTTCGCCAGCGAGTTCACCAGATAATCCATCAACGCGATGTATCCGCCATCGGTTCCCTTCACGCCGCCCGGGAATTGAGCCACGTCCAGAACAGTGGCGTCCGTTCCACGCGCCACGGTTTCCGCAGTCTTGCGGTTCAGGTAAGGGTCCACAATGACCACACGCGCATTCATCTCCTTCATTTTGGAAATCACCTCTGCCAGATGTGAGGGCGAGGGCGGAATGCCTGGCTTAGGCTCAAGAAACAATTCAATTTTCAGTTCAAATCGTTCCGCGAAGTAAAGCCATGAATTGTGATACGCCACGATCTCGCGTCCTTTGAAAGGAGCGAGCATCCTCTCCCACTCAATAATTTTTGCATCGAGAGCGTCCGTGAACTTCCTGGCGTTGGCGCTAAATATGCCTGCGGATGACGTTTCCAGCCTGGTAAATGCGTCCGCAAGATGTAGCGCCACGATGCGTGCGTTCAATGGGTCAACCATGAAGTGTGGATTGCCGGTGGCGTGCAGGTCTCCTTTGGAGCGATCCAGAGCGGTCGGGACCTCCCTCATGGATATGCCTTCACTACAGAAAATACGCCCGGGCTGGCCTGATTGGATTTTTGGGTTGCGCACTCCAGCGAGCAACGGCGGCAGCCATCCGTTCTCCAATTCCGCACCGCCTTCGATGAGTGCGTTTGCCTTGTTGAGTCTGACGATGAAACTGGGTTTCGCGTCCACAAAATGCGGATCCTCGGTTGGCCTTGCGAGAGTTGTGATCTCGACCTGATCCCCCCCCACTTCCCTTGCGACTGCCGCGAGGTCTGGTGTCGTGACGACAACATTGAGTTTTGCGTAGGCCGGAATCGCCACAAAGAGGGCAACAAGCCCTGCTAGCATTCGTTTCATAAAATCAATTCCTGTGAAATCGTCATTTATCCATGCTTAAAACTTGTGTGCTGTATGCGCGCCCAACAGAAGCTCGAACTGGAGCCAGATTGCGTGATCAACGCCGGTCTTTTCCCTGGCATCGTAGTTATATTGAAGGCGAATCTTGGAGAATTCACTCGGATACCAGGTCAGGTTTGGAGAAACCCTCCAACGACCGAGCCGGGCCGGATCATCGCCATGAGCCATTTCATAGCTTGCGCTTTTGGTTCGTCCCACATAATCGCCGCGCAAGCCGGCCACCCAGCCTTTCCGAAATCCGTAGAGAAATTGTGAGTAGATGCCCCAGTCCGTAAGCATCTCGCGTGGAGAATTGTGGATCAGACCATCACCAAACAAATCCTCACCGGCGTCCAACATGCCGCTACCGTCGAAATCATTGCTGAACGCGCCCGCCTGCAGGCGTCGCAGCATTGCTTCCGTCTGCAAGGACACGAAGGGGAAACCGGCGTGCGCCGTGGGAGGTTTCCATTTCCAATAAACGTCCGCCCCGTAGATTTGAGTGTCCGTATTTCTGCCGGCACCGTTGGGGCCGAGTAGGGTGGAAATACCGCCGAGCAATGTCTGATTATCCGAAAGATCAAAAGACATCGCGTACCGCGCGGTATAAAGCATGTCTCCAAGGCTGTGGACGCCTCGGTCATTCCAGACGCGACCGAGAAACGGCTCACCCTCGTGGTCGCTGCGGAAACTGTGCGCGGTTTCACCCTGACTGTTTTGAGCGCCAAAGTACAACTCGGAATAAAATGGCGTTGGCACCAGCCAGGAGAGCCGGATTCCTGGATTCCTCACACCATCCCCACCGAGAAGACGGCTATTGACAAGTGACGTATCCACGAACCCCCATGTGTGCGGATGTTGCGTATTGAGGCGTCCAAACTCGGTGAGGTACTGTCCGGCGCGAAGTTGAAGATTGGCAGGCAACGAAACGGTTTCAAGCCACGCTTCCTCAAGTTCAATGAATGATTCCCCTCCGGAATCGACTGAGAACAGGATGTTGGCATTGCCACGGAAGTAAGGATCCACCGCGCCTTGGAGATTCAGTTCAACACCTTGCACGGTGAATCCACGCTGATTCGGATCGTGCCCGCCGAGCTGCGTACCACCCTCGATATCATGAGCGGTTGAAGTCCCGGCTGCGAAGGTTCCTACAAGGCTGATGTCAACGAATGCGGAGCGACCGCCGATTCGTATCGGGTCAGTCGGCGACCAGGATCTGGCTGTGGGTCCAAGTGGTTGGGTCGAGGCATTCGCTGGATTTGTCTGCACGCCGGGTGCTGTGGCATCCGATGGGTTTCCTTGCTTTCGTTGGACCTCGTCCAACTGCTTTTTCAACACTTCGATCTGAGACTGTTGCTCGCGGACAGTACGGTTGAAGTTCTCCTGCATCTGCTGCAATTGCTGATGTAATTTTTCGACGGTTGCCGAATCATCAGCATAACACGTCAGGGCTGCCAGTCCCAGGCCGAGGGATGACGCCCAAAGGGATTTTGATTTCATATTCTCCGATCCGATCCCGCCTGAATGGCAGGCGGGATAAATGTTTAAGGTTTGAACGACTCCACGATCCCAATGAGGGATTGTTTCAGTCAAAGAGGGCGGAATGGATCAAACCACCGGAGGAGCACGACCGTGGGGGAGACGCGGAAGAAGTGAGTCCGGCAGGAAAAGCGAAATCGCGACGAAGGTGCAGATGACTTCAGAGGGCGGCGGCACCAGCACACTGTTGCAGGCTGGTTCGATACCGCCCGCTGCCAAAAGTGTCACCGCGCAGCTGTGGTCCGCATGGCCCGCGTTGGGGTGCAGGGACTGGTGAAGATCTCGGGAGGCGACGAGAAACAGCAGCGAAAGAAAGGTAAGCAATTGGAAACCCGCCAGCACAGCCTTCAAGGCGGTGCCAGAACACAGCATACGCTTGTGCCACTTTTCCGTCATCTGAAGAGGATCGAAACAGAAGTTTGGCAGTCACACAAGCCGCAATCCTGAATGCCAATTCTATTGCGCATGGCCCTCGACAAGGAGGGTGGAATGAAGTTTGAGGGCAAGGAGATGGAATGAATTTGGTGGCGCGCCGCTGTGGACTCTGATTGGATTGGCGCAGGTCCATCGCGCATGCGGATCAAATGTTGGCAGGATTGCCCGCGGAAAGCCGGCTCCTGGGTGAGGTCACGGTGAGGCTGGTTCAAACCGACGAGGAACGGCGGCGGCATGATGATCTCATCCACCAGGAACATTACCTGC
>SXGR01196748.1_pt1 | contig 18087 bp, 18 predicted proteins | sample 3174711 | NCBI WGS metagenome assembly SXGR01 (sample SAMN11356860, study PRJNA531348) | freshwater metagenome | isolation source: freshwater sample F1-60 | place: China: Fuxian Lake, Yuxi | collected 2017-12-25
CCCTCCCATCCAACCAAGCCGAAGCAAGCTTCGGGGTATCGGACCCAAAGCGAATGAACCTGACGGTCACCCGGGAGAATCCCATCGACCGCACCGACCCCAACCATGCCGGCATCACCGCCGACGAACTGGTTGCGACCAGCGAGAGAATCGCCCTGCGGCGGATCCGTTACACGCACCCCGCCACCGGCGTGGAGCATGAGTTCCTGACCAGCGAGTTTACGCTGCCGACCGGCTTGATCGCGTTTCTCTACCTGCGCCGCTCGGATCTGGAAAAAGCGTTCGACGAACTCAAAAACAAACTCGGGGCCCAACGCGCTTGGGGCAACTCCACCGTCGCCCAACAAATGCAGGCGCACCTCCTCTGCCTCGCGCACAATTTGATCCAACTCATCAAACGCCACCTGGCCGCAGCGCACAGGTCACCAACGTCGCCGAAGAAAAACGCCGCGCCGGCCGACTCGCCGCCCAACAGCGCTTGGCCAAAGCCCGCGGCGCCGTGCGGCCCGCCCTCGTCCAAATCCACCAGCGCCTCACACAGACGAGTTTGAAATTATTCCGCTGGCTGCGCTGCCACTTCTTCAGCGAGCTTCACCTCGTCGAGCTGGTGGCCGCCCTGCGCTGTTCCTGCGCCTTTCGTTAAGCGGAATCGTAGACTCCCATCTGCCGACACTTGTCGACGGCTCAAGGCGTCCCCTCATCGGGGGGCTGGCGGACGTGAACGTAGTCCCTCTTGCTTCTTCGCTTCGGCCTCGAGTCTCGCGTCGGTGGCATGGGGATTGGGCGGCATCAGCGTAGCGGGGATGGGGGGACGGCGGTAGGTCCCGCTTTCGCCGGGCCCGAAATGCGTGTCGAGGTATTTGACGATCGTTTTCTGCACGGCGGGATCGAGCTTCCAGAGGTCGCCGCTGGTTTGCATCCATTCGAGCGTCGAGGTCCAGTTCGCCTCGGTGGCGCGCTGGCGCAAAATGGTCTGCGGAGAGTGGCAGGCGATGCAGTGATTGCGCACAATTTCCCAATCCACTCCCATTTTCATGCCGGTCGTCGGATCGAGCGGCACCTTTTCGTTCGCTGCGAAAGCGAGGCCGGTCAGAAAGGTAACGGTAATGAGGCAAAGGAAGCGCATGGTCAGACAGCCTGGATGGCGATGCGATGGCAGGAGTTGTTCAAGTAACCTTCCGGATTCCAACCCGGCAGGATCATAGGTTGGGAGCGGCCTTGGCCATCGACCGCACGCGCCCAGATTTCGTAGTAACCCTTCTTGCGAAGAGCAACCGTGGTGCGCCACTGCTGCCAGGCGTAGCGATTCGCGGGCTTGTCGAGTTCCGCCTTGCGCCAGGTGATGCCGAAATCGAACGACACCTCCGCAGAAGCCACGGCGCCTTCACCCACCCACGCATGTCCGCGCACGGTGAGTGGCTCTGCCCAAGGGTGACTGGAGCCGGATTTCGGAAAGGTCACGAGCGACTTCACCGGCATGGCTTCGATGACAACCATGTCTTCAGCCGGCACCTTGGTGCCGGGGGCCACGGGATGACGCGGCATCGATGGGAGAGCCCGGCCATCTTTTCACCATCGTGCTCGCGATCGCGGACCACGATTTTCTGCACCCACTTGCCGCAAGTGGACGCAGCCCAACCGCCGAACATGAGGCGGAGTGGATGGCCGTGTTGCAACGGCAGTGCTTCGCCGTTCATGGCAAAGACCAGCAGCGACTTATCCTCCAGCGCCTTTTTCATCGGCACGCCGCGCGAGATAGCCGATTTTTTCGGATCGCCAGACAGATGCACGTCCGCGCCGTAGTAGCCCAAGTAAACGGCATTCTTTTTCACGCCGCAGGTCCGCAAAACATCGGCGAGCCGCACGCCAGTTCACTGCGGACAACCCACACCGCCGGTCGTCCACTGGTTCCCAGAGGCGGGCGGATTGAACTCGCTGCGTCCGTTGCCGGCGCACTCGAGCACCAGTTGCAGGCTGTGCGGCTGAAATTTTTCCTTCAGCTCCTCGAGCGAAAATGTCGTCGGCTGCGCGCAGCTCTCCCCGGCAATCTCCAGCGTCCATTTGTCGGGATTGAGCATCTCGGGCGCGGCTGCGAGACCATTGTTGCGGATGAAGAGATGCTTCGCCGTCGTGATGGCATCGTCGAGCAAGTGCGCGGGCGTTTCCGCCACCAGCGGACGGTCGTTCATCACATTGAGACCTTCTTTGCCGACGATTTGAAATGGCTCGGTGGATTGCGCCAGCGCGGCCGGGATGAAACCCGAGGGAAGCTTGTCGCCGCAGACGATTTTCGCGTCCACGGCGACGGACATGGAGACAAGCCCTAGCCGACCGAGAAAGCCGCGCCGGCTGACGGTATCTGCGCGGCGACCCCAGACCAGTTCATCCGCCGCCGAGCATCTTCGAAGTAGAGTTGGTGGAGGCCGGCCGGCCGATTGGATTTTTTGGGCTTGGAGTTCATAAATTGACTTTCGTTAGGGCCACGCACGGGCGATTTGCAGTCGAGGATTCGCGGTTCATCGCGGCGGGTGGGCTTTGATCTTCACGGGTTGTATTTCTATCGGAACAGCAGGCGCGCGGAGAAGGCCACCGAAACGGCAACGAGGAACATGGTCGCCACAAGCGACCAAACAACTACCCGTCAACCCGGTTGCCTGTGTCCACTCATTCGAGGCACCCTCACACCGAGAACACTCGTCGACCTCCTGCAACGCGACGACATCGGGCTTCAGTTTGGCCAACAAGACCGCGATGCGCCGGAGATTGAGCGGGGGGGTTGCGTTGGGTCGGGACGTGAACCGTTGGATCGGCGTCAAGCCACGGCCGCGAGCGATATTAAAAGCGACGAGGTGCAGTCGCGACCTAGCTCGATCGTGAACCTGAAACGCACCTGTCATTGAGCAACGTATATGAGGGAAGAAGGGATTGACACTCACGACGCGGCTTGTGACCTTTCGCGCTCCTCATTTTACGGCGGTCATAGCTCAGTTGGTTAGAGCACAGGATTGTGAATCCTGGGGTCGCGGGTTCGAGTCCCGTTGGCCGCCCCATCTTTTCCGTAGGCCCGGTTCAGCATTCGCCGACAGGGCTTTTCCTGATTAATATGTACTTACGAATGTTAGAACAGCGGAGAGAAGGCGGATTCAGGGCGGGCGATGGCCGGATTCCGGCGTGAGACCAAAAGTTGTGAGACCACTTTTGAGACCACGGGGTCTTGACTTTCCTTATTGTGATTCAAAAACGCGGGGATGACCTCCGCTTGGACTTTGCTCCAAAAACACCCCCACTGCCTCGTCTCCGCGCCTTCACGTGGACACCATTTTATGTCGCCATTTCGACGCGAGGCGGCGACCAGCCCCGAGAAATAATCTCCACCACTTCCTGCGAAACTGCGGACGACGACGCAACAATCCTCGATCGATCAACGGTCCTCCGTAGCGATCAATCGCCCGCACCGGCCACTCTGGCCCTCCCGCGCACTCGCCGTAACCGCAACCTTATGCTTTCAGATTCGCACAGAAACGAGCCAGCCGAGCGACCCCCTTCTGGATAATCTCATCGCTAGTCGCATAACTCAGGCGCAGATAGCCTTCGGCACCAAACGCGCTGCCGGGCACGGCGGCGACTTTCTCGGTATCGAGCAGCCGATTACAGAAATCGAGGTCCGTAAGACCGAACCTGGAAATATTGGGGAAGAGGTAAAACGCACCCTCGGCCAACAGACACGAGACCCCAGGTATTTTGTTGAGCTCCCCATGAAGGAGTCTGCGGCGGCGATCAAAAGCAACGAGCATCGCGGACAAAGCAGCCTGCGTTTTCGCTTTTTCTGTAAGGGCGGCGAGCGCACCAAATTGCGCAAACGTCGTGACATTGGAGGACATTTGGCTCTGCAACTCGGACATGGCCTTGGCAATCGGGGCGGGTGCAAGCGTCGTGCCAATCCGCCAACCGGTCATCGCGTAGGTTTTTGAAAAACCGGCGACAGTGATCGTGCGCGCCTCAACGTCCTTGCTGAACGTCGCAATGCACGTCGGCCTCGCTCCGTCATAGACGAGATGCTCATACATTTCGTCCGAAAGAATGTAGAGGTTGTGTTTCATCGCGACTGCCACGATCGCGTCAAGTTCTTGGCGTGAGTAGACGGCGCCGGTCGGATTCGACGGGGAATTGAGGATGAGGAGCTTGGTGCGCGGAGTGATGGCAGCCTCGACCATCGCGGGCGTGAGGCGGAAACCGGTCTTGTCATCGGCGAGCACAAACTTCGGCGTGGCCCCGGCGAGCTTCACCATCTCGGGATAGCTGACCCAGAATGGCGCGGGAATAATCACCTCATCGCCCGGCGAACAGGTCGCGAGCACCCCGAGATAGCAGCTGTATTTGCCGCCTGGTGACACAATCACCTGGGAGGGCGCGGCCTTCAGTCCGTATTCTGCCAAATAACGGTCGGCGATCGCTTGGCGAAGTGGCTCAATTCCGGGGGTCGGCGCGTATCTCGTTTTGCCGCCCTTGAGCGCGGCAATGCAGGCCTCCTTGATGTGTTCGGGCGTATCGAAGTCGGGCTCGCCAGCGGCGAAACTGCAGACGTCTTCACCGGCGGCTTGCAGTGCTTTCGCCTTCGCATCGACGGCCAGCGTCGGCGATGGCGATACGTTACGGGCCCAAGTGGAGAGTTGCGCGGGGGGAATGCTCATAGACAAACGTCAAAACGAAAGAGTTGCGTTCAGGGAAAAGCAAGCCCCGGTGACGCTCGCCCCTGTTCGAACACAAAAAAGCGGCAGTCAAATGACTGCCGCCAAATGGAACCGGCGCACGAGCACCGGCTAATTCTATTATTTGGCCGACTTCGCCGCCTTGGCTGATTTCAACGGCAGGCTCTCGAGCGCGTAGCGCAGCAACTCGCCCACACTTGCATCCTTTTGACGCGAGAAGCGCTTGAGCGCCGCGCGTTGCGCGGACGTCACCCGGACGGAAATTTGTTTGTGCGGATCGCGAACGGGAGCACAACGCTCGAAATCGAACGTGTCGAGGGCCAGTCGCACAACTTGGCTCGCAGTTGTGAACGCATGCCCACGGCGGCAGGTCTCAATCCTCGAGATGAGCGAAACCGGCAGGTCAAAGGTAAGCGGGGCGGAAGATTTGGGTGTTTTTTTTGACATGATGTGACGGCGTTGTTGAAGCCGGAATCTTTTTAATGAGTAACGTGCGGGCGCGTTCCGCAACCCGAAAGTTTATTCGGCAAGATGAATCCTCACACCGCGACTTACCGTGGGACGACCACGGACCCGCCGGTCACTCGACGCCGACGCAGCCGAGGACGAGTTGGTAAGCCTCCGCCGGAGTTGTCACGAGACGCCACGACTTCGCGAGAATATCGGCCTCGATCTCGCGAGTGTGACGGATGAGCACGGTGTCCACCTGGCAGGCCCCCCCCCCTAAAACGTCCACGTCGGCATCACCCACGAAGAGCGCGTTCGGCGCCATGACGCCGACTCGTTGGAGGATCTCGCGCAGGCCCTCTGCATCCGGCTTATGGGTCGGCAAATCGTCGCCGCAGACGACTGTATTAAAATACCCGGTCAGACCGTGGTGTTTGAGGAGCCAGTCCGTCGTTTCCCGATCGCGGCCGGTCCAGATGGCGAGGGCGACGTCCCGGTTGCGGAGTGTTTCGAGCACCCCATTCACCCCGGCAAACGGGAGAATCATGTGATGGTTTTCGTGGTGAAACCGTTCCATCCGCATCAAGGCCGCGGGCGTATCCCGCGGATCATTGAGCAAACCCGGCATGAATCGCTCCGGCGGGCCGCCCAGACGGGCGAAGATTTCCATGGTCGGACGGAGCGGTCCAAAGGGCTCGATCGCGTAGGTAATCGCCTGGAGTACGAGCGGAAGGCTGTCTACCAGCGTACCGTCGAGGTCGAATACGACGGCATAGGTCGGAGCGGTGCGGCTCATGGGGAAATTTTAAGAATGCGCTCGGCGGCCGGTCGACTGATGTCGTCCATCAGGCTCGCCGGTGCGAACGTCACGGACGGTAACGCGAGATTGAGCGCGGCCGACGTCACCACCAGACGGGTCTTATCCCGGGTGCTTTCGTCACGCACTTCAAACGATTTGGGAATCCACTGCTCACCGACCTTCTTCAAATCGAGCAATGACAGCGTTTTCGTCACTCGTCCGTCCTTGCCGATGGTCTCGATCTGGGTGGGAGCGTTATACTGGGTATCGAGGTAGGCTCGCACGGCGCCGACCTCGGGATTTTTCGCTGCAAATGTCGCCGGCGGCCGAAAAATGAATATGTGCGCGGGCCGACCGCGCATGCGGGCAATTTTCTCCAACGTGACGCCGGGCCAATAGAGGAAGGGCATCTGCAAATCGAACGCGGTGAGGTTCACCCCCGGCACCACGGGCTCAAACAGTTTGGCGACGTCCAATTCCGCGACCCGTTGATCGACGAGCCGCCACACGACGGCCCGACCGCCATTTTGGACGAGCAGCCGCTGTTCGAGTGCGTCGCTGCCCTTCAGCGCAACGCGGGTGATACTCCCGTCGGTGTTCCGGCTGCCCCACATCTTGCCTTGGAAGGATTTTTCCTCGCCGCGACGAGGCAAGGACCGCAACTCGAAATCAAGAAAGTAGTCTCCGGCAATGCCGGTCTGGCGAAACTGCACTAAGATGCGCGCGATCTCCGTCGCGTCGGGCAACCCAACCTGCGCCAACTCGGGTGGGGCATTGCTCGGCCCCGCAGCGAAAACCGACGCTGACAGGGACCCTAAAATGAAAAACGCCCGCCAAGTGATGGCGGGCGAAAATCTGTCATGCTTCGCCATGCGCGCCTCAGGGCTTCTTGGGCGCTTCGGGAGCGGGGACGTTGGCGGCTGCCGGTACTGCGGTGGTCGGAACCGTCAGAGGAACCGTCGTGGCGACAGGCACCGGCGCGGCGGCAGGGGCGGCGATCCTCGGCAACATATTGCCATCGGATGCAGCGGCATGTTTGTTCTCGTAGATGCGCCCAAGATAAAGCGCAAACGCCAAGACGAAGAACAGCACGGCGGCGTAGATTGTCGATTTGCTCAACACGTTACCCGTTTCGGCACCGAAGGCCGCTTCGGCGGCACCGCCGCCGAGAGCCGCGCCCATCCCGCCGTCTTTGGACTTCTGTGCCAAGACGACGAGCACGATAAATAGCGAAACAAGGATGAGGACGAAGGTAAGAATTCCGAGGACGATGCTCATGTGAAAGGTTGAAATGAGCAGACGCGGGCGTGGGTTGTCAATGGCACTCTCAGGACGTTTTTGTCCACGGGCTCAGGCCTCCACGCCAAGCTTCTCGAGGAGTCGCTGCAAGTCTTCGTTCCCCCGATATTCGATAACGATGCGTCCCTTTTTCGGCGAATGCAGCAGCGCCACCCGTGCACCAAGGTGCGACGTCAGCTTCTTTTCGATGCCAGCAACGGTCGCAGCATCCTTCGGCGTCAAGCCGCGCTTCGCAGGTTTCGTGGACGGACTTCCGTCGGAAGCTTTGGCTGATTGCGCGAGTTTTTCCGTGCTGCGGACGCTCAAGCCTTCCTCGATGACACGACGGGCGATGAGGGCGCGGCGCGCGGAATCCTCGACGCCCAGCAACACCTTCGCATGCCCGACACTGAGCAGGTTCTTGGCGACAAAGCCCTGCAATTCCCCTTCGAGGGAAAGCAGCCGGAGCGAATTCGCCACGCTGGCGCGCCCCTTGCCCACCCGCTCGGCGGCGGTTTCCTGTGTGAGGTCAAAATCGCGAATCAGGCTGGCGTAGCCGTGCGCCTCTTCAATCGCGTTGAGGCCTTCCCGCTGTAAATTTTCGATCAGTCCGAGAGCCGCGGACGAGGCGTTGCTCGCCTGCACGATTCGCGCGGGGATGGTTTTGATCTTGAGCTGCTGGAAGGCGCGCCAACGACGCTCGCCGGCGATCAATTGAAACTTTTCGCCGTGCTTGCGAACCACGATCGGCTGCAGCAGTCCCTCGGAGCGAATGCTCTCGGCCAGTTCACCAAGCTGTTCCGCAGGAATGTCACGGCGAGCCTGATACGGACTCGGTTCGATCAGGTGCACGGCGATCTCCAAATAGCCCGGTGCCACCGTCGCGGGGGCGGACGGCGGGGTTGCGGGTGACGGCGGAGCGATGAGGGCGGTGGGCTTGCCGGCGGCGATGAGGCCGCCCAAGCCGCGACCGAGGCGAGATTTGGGTGCTGCGGACATGAATTATTTGGCGGTGGGGATGATTAACGTCTGGCCGACCTTGATGAGCGAGGGATCGGAAATCTTATTGGCGCTGACAATATCTTGCTGATTTGCGCCAGTTTTCTTGGCGATGAGGGCGAGGGTGTCACCCTTTTGCACGAGGTAACTGCCACCGTCTTTCAACGACGCGTCAGCAGGCGTGGCCGGCACCGGGATCGACCGCCCCGCCTGAGATTTCGCCAAAGATTCGAGTGCGGCATTGGTCTGTTTGCCGAGTTTCTCGAGCTGGGTACGCACAATCAGGAGGGTCTCGTCCTGCGAAGTGGTCACCGCGGATTTAACCATGCGAGTGAGGTCGGCGACGGCCTCGTTCAATTGCGCCAGCGTCGCAGAGGCGCGAACGCCCTCTTTGGATTTGCGGCGGAGAGCCGAATTTTCCAACTCGAGCTGCTCTACCCGCAACGAGAGGTCGCCGACCCGTTGCACCAAGAGCCGCACATCTTCGCGCAAATTGGCCACCTCCACTTGGGCAGCCGCGTTTTGCGCACAAGCGGTCACGGCGAACGCAGCGCCGAAAAGCAAACGGGACAACATGACAGCGCAGCTTGGAGAAACGTTTTCCAAAAACAAGTGAAGAGAGCTGCCCCCGAAAGCCGACGAACCGATGCTGCCGGATTGACCACCGCGGTGGTCGCGATTGTCATCACACGATTATGATGCCTTGGCGGTTAGCGTGGAATGGTCTGCTTGCGCTGGTGGCGGTGAACAGCCTCGCGCTTTCGCTCCGCGCCGAAGTCCCGCGCGCGTTGGCCGCGGCACTGGAAAACCTGCGCGAGCAGCGCAGTTACTCGTGGGAAATCATTAACGCCGACCCCGGCCCCGTCGCGCAGAGCACCGAGACCCGCCGCGGGCGCGTGACGACGGTCCAACAAAATCTAGCGTCCCACGTCATCGCCAGTCTCGCCAGCAATGGCGACATGCTCCTCAAGCGCGATTGGCCTGACGGCGGGCAACTCGACACTTTAGTGACCGCCGACGGCCAAATCGTTACGGGCACGCCTGAGGGATGGCTGACCAATCAAGAGGTATTGACGGCCATGGCTGACGAGCGGGTGAACACCAACACGCCTTCCACGCGTTACCAATGGCTGCGCCGCGCCGATCGACCGGACACCCGGCGCCCCGCGGAAGAACTCGCGGCCGCGGTGAGAGCCGCCGGCGAATTTGAGGTCTCCGGCGATACCTACGTTGCCCGTATTCGCATTGGCGATAACGCGCGCGAGAGCAGTGGCCTGTCCGCGCTCGCCGTCACGCTTGCCGTCACGGTCCGCGCGGGTGTCGTGCGTGACTATCAACTGACCGTCCAAGGTTCGCGGTCGCTGGCCCGCGCCGGGGTGGAAGTGCCGTTGAGCGACGACCGTTTTGTGATCTTCACTTATCTGCCGGTGCGAAAACTCGATGTGCCCGACGAGGCTTGGGCCAAGGTCAGGCCGACGAAATCCGCGGCGGCGCGATAGCCGCGAATCGCGTCACTTCACGAGCTCGCGCATGGGCCGCGACCCCAACGTTGTTCCCGCTGGAATGGAGCAACCGCGCAAAAATTCCGTCGCCGGGAGCATCCGCCCGCCGGCGCGCTGCAATCGACGAACGCGCAAAACCCCACGACCGGTCGCAATCAGTAGGCCCTCCGCACCGCTACCGATGACTTCACCTGCGGTCCGCGTGCCTCCGGTCGAATCCGCCACGTCTGCGAGACCAAATTTCACCGCTTGGCCGGCGATTTCAACCGTGGACGCCGGCCAGGGAAACAGCCCGTTGATGCGGGCAGCGACCGCACTCGCTGGGGCGGTGAAGTCGAGCGCTCCGTCCTCTTTTTCCAGCTTGCGACAGTGCGTCATCGCACCGTCGTCCTGCGTCGTGAACTCCAGCGTGCCTGCGGCCAAACGGGGCAGCGAGCGCGCCACCAACGGCACGCACGCGATGGCGAGTTTCGCTTCAACGTCCAGCGCCGTATCCAGCGGTGCGATGCTCACCCGCTCGACGTCGGCCACGGGCCCCGCGTCGAGTTTGCGCACGATCCGCATGAGACTGACGCCCGTTTCGCGTTCGCCGCTCGCGATCGCCGACTGGATGGGAGAGGCCCCGCGATATTTCGGCAGTAGCGAGGTATGCAAATTCAACGTACCCAGTCGCGGAGTGCTGATGAACTCCTCGCGCAGGATGTGGCCATACGCCATCACGAGGGCGACATCGGCGCCCAAAGCGGCCAGTTGCGCGCGCACCTCGTCGGTGAGCTTCTCCGGCTGGAAAACCGGCAACCCGCGCGCCAGCGCCCACGTCTTGATTTCGTTCGAAGTGATTTTTTGACCCCGCCCAACGGGACGGTCAGGCTGCGTGAAAACAGCGATGAGGGTGGCGACGCCACTCCCCTCGCCCGCCAGCCACTCGAGCAGTGGCCGCGCGATGGGATCAGACCCCAGGAATACCAGTTTCAACCGGCTCACGTGAGCGTTCGCAGCCACGCGTTCACGGCCGGCGCGAGCGACGACGCAAACGCCGCGTCGGTATCCGGCTTCGCCAGACCGTCGAAGACTCCCCAGTGTTCAACGTGCGTCGTGCTCTGGCCGGGGGCGAGTTTCACCAGCGGACTCAGCGTTTCGAACTCGATCATCTCCCCATTGGTGAAGGTCTCGAACGCGCACCCGAAATCAGGATACACGGCTCCCGCGATCACCGGCGCGGATTTGACGAACGTCGTTCCTTCCAACCAGTAGGCCGACCAGCCGGGATAGTTAGTGATGCCCAATTTCTGCGCGACTTTCGCCTTGGGCACATCGATGCCGACGAAGTCACGGTGCAAATCCCAGAGCGGCAAAGCGAGGTCCGTGTAACTCCACGGCACGAAGGAATACGTCGGCAGCAAATCTCCCGCAGCGTGATCCCCTTTCGGCAGCAAGGGGAGCACCCCGTAGCCACCGGCACGAAACATCGTGAGCGCCCACACCGCCGTCTCGACCGGCCACAGTCCGTGATTCGTCAGTGCATGCGTCACCGTCACGGTGCGCGCCCCCACAATCTCGATTTTCATCGCCTTCTGCATCCCGGTCTTCGGCTCAACAGGCTGCGCCAGCGCGACCCCATTGCGCAGCGGCTTTACCGCCAACGGCTCATCGTCCGGCTGGTAGGTACGAACAATGTCCTCCGGCGAATGCCAGAGGCGATGGCCACCACGGACGGCGAATCCGTGTGCGCGCGGCGCATCCGCCGGGAACTGAACAAAAAGATTCCCAGCCTTACCCTGCCTCGACCGGAATTCGACGACGCGCGGGCCGACGGACGTCGTGACGACGAGTTCCAGGTTCTTCGCGGCGAGTGCGATTGCCTGGCCGCCTTGATAATTAGTCTTCGAGTGTTTCATGCTTGGGTTCAGCTTCCGACCCTTCGCTGGCCTTCCATTTCGGAGTGTGCGCGACATTTCTGGCGCGCTCCTGCGCTTCACGGATCGCCGAGAACGACATCCCGGGGTCATGTTTTTCTTTGCCGACCAAATCGAAATAGATCGGGCAACCCGCGAGATCGAACTCCGCCACCAAACCGGCCTCGAGGTAACGACGATACTGCTCCGTCAGTTTCTCCTCCCGATTGCAAAATAACTTCATCCGGAACGGCCGCGTGCCGGTCTGCGTGACGTAGTAGACGCGGAAGCGTTTGCCGCCGACGGCCGGCGGCGGGGTACGCTCAGAGAGAAAGCCGATCACCTTGTTCAACTTCGCCGTCGAGATTTTCGTATCGAGCATCCGGTTCAGTTTCACCGCCGCATTGAGCATGCGGTCCACTTCGTAACCACTGACCGCCGAGACGTAAATCAAGGGCGAGCCCGGTGTAAAATAGAGTTTTTCGAACAGCGCCTTCTCATACTTCTCACGATAGTCGCGCTCGCTCTTGTAGGGGTGAAAGCCGCCCTGCTTCCTGAAGGCTTCCTTGACCAGATCCCATTTGTTCACGACCACGACGATCGGTTTTTTCTCCTTACTAGCCTCACCCGCGATCGCCTTGTCCTGCTGCGTGACCCCGTCCATCGCGTCCAATACAAGGAAAACCACATCGGTATTCTTGATCGCATCGAGGGAGCGCAGGCGGGAAAAATATTCGACCGGCGACGCCAGCTTCGTGGCCGCCTTGATCCCGGCCGTATCGATCAGGCGAAACGGATATTTTTTCCCGTCGCGGCCGGTGAACTCAAATCCTAGCTCAACCGAGTCGCGCGTCGTGCCGGGCACCGGACTGACAATCAGCCGGTCGCTCTGGAGTAGATTATTGCTGAGCGAGGATTTTCCGACATTCGGACGGCCGATAAAGCACACGGTCAGTGCCTTCGCCGGATCACGCACACCCTCACCTTCGGTTTCAATGGGCCCAAGACCATCGATGATCGCATCGCGCAATTCACCCTCGCCGCGCCCGTGCTCAGCGGAGACGCGGAGCGGTTCGCCCAGGCCCAGCCGGTAGGCTTCGGAGAGCTGAATCTTGTCGTCGTCGAAGTCGGCCTTGTTGATGACGAGTCGGACTTTTTTCTTACTCTTGCGCAGCATCGCGGCGATCTTCTCGTCCAGCGAAGAGAGGCCCGAGAGTCCGTCGATCACGAAGAGGATGAGCGCAGCCGTCGCGATTGCGAAATCTACCTGCAGTTCCGAGGCGACGGTCAGCGCTGCCGGGGTGTCGATGCCCTTGTAGCCGATGCCCCCCGTGTCGAGCAGCGTGTAATCGCCATCACGAATTTCGGCCGAGATGACATCGCGCGTCACTCCCGGTTGGTCGTGAACGATGGAAATGCGTCGTTTGGCGAGCCGGTTAAAGAGGCGGCTCTTGCCGACATTAGGTCGGCCGACGATGGCGACAGTGCGTGACATAGGATGCGAGAGTAGTGAGTAGCGGGTAGCGGGTAGCGAGTAGGAAAACGGGCGAAGGCGGCAGTTGCACGTCGGCGAGCACCGTATGTTCGCGACCCGCCGTCCCCCGACGGTTGCCGCGCTACTTCTTGATCGATTGTACGAACCGCTCGGCGCGGTCGCACGCTTCGATGATTTGGTCGTAGGCGGTCGCGAAACACGCACGAACATGGCCAATGCCGTTTTCGCCAAAAGCGCTACCGGGAACGACGGCAACCTTTTGCGTCGTGAGCAGGCCAGTCGCGAATTCCTTCTCCGTCAGGCCGGTCGACGTGACGCTCGGGAACGCATAGAACGACCCACGCGGTGAATGGCAGGTGAGGCCGATTTCATTGAAGCGCCGTACGATCAGGTCGCGGCGACGGTGGTATTGTTCACGCATTTTGAGCACGCTGTCCCAGCCGTGCTTGAGCGCCTCGAGCGCCGCTTCCTGCGCAATGATCGAGGCACAGAGCATCGTGTATTGGTGCACTTTCATCATCGAATCGATCAGGGCTGCTGGGCCGCACGCGTAACCAATCCGCCAACCCGTCATCGCAAAGGCCTTCGAAAAACCATGCAGAAAAATCGTGCGTTCAGCCATACCGGGAAGGCTCGCGATGCTCGTGTGCGTTCCCTCAAACGTGAGCTCGGAGTAAATCTCATCACTCATCACCAGTAAGTCCTTCTCGCGGCAAAACGCGGCGATTTGCTCGAGTTGGGTGCGATCACAGGTGCCACCCGTGGGGTTGCACGGGAGATTTAGCATGAGAATCTTCGCACCCGGCTGCCATGCCGCGCGCAGGGCCTCGGCGGTGAGCGCGAAATTGTCCTTCGCGTAGGTCGGCACCGCGATCGCCTGCCCGTGCACGAGCGTGACGCTCGGGGAGTAGGACACGTAGCACGGCTGGTGAAACATCACTTTGTCACCGGGATTGCAGAACGCGCGCAGCGCCAAATCGAGTGCCTCGCTGACGCCCACCGTCACGATGATCTGATCATCGGGTCGATAACTGACGGAAAAGTGCTCCTCCACGTAGGTCGCGATCGCGCGTCGCAGTTCGATCATGCCGAGATTCGACGTGTAGTAAGTCTTGCCGCGCTCGAGCGCGAAAATGGCGGATTCCCGGATGTGCCACGGCGTGACGAAGTCGGGCTCACCCACCCCAAGCGAGATGACGTCCTGGCCCTTCATCTTGGCGACAAGTTCGAAGAAATCACGGATACCGCTCCTCGGCAGCGAGGCGACGTGGCCAGCCACCCAGCGTTTTGGGTCGTTGCAAGTGCTCATCGTGGTTGGGCGCGTTTAGGGCGCGACGTTGAGCCGTGAGCTTTGGGCTTCGCCACCATCGAGCAGGAAGCCCTGCTCCTTGTAGCAACGCAGCATGAAATGAGTGGAAGTCCCCTGCACGCCCTCGATCGTTGAGAGTTTTTCGGACACAAACGAAGCTACTTTTTGGAGCGACTGGCCTTTCACAAAAACGAGCAAATCGTAGCCGCCGGACATCAGATAGCAGGACTCCACCTCGTCGAACCGCGCAATGCGCTCGGCAAACCGGTTGAAGCCACCCCCGCGCTCCGGCGTGACCTTAACCTCGATCACTGCGCGCACGGCGCTGGCAGCGGCGGCCTCATGAGAAAGATCGAGCACTGGACGCCAGCCGAGGAAGATTTGGTCCTTCTTCAACTGTTCCAGATGCTGATTAACTTCGGCTTCCGTCAACCCCGCGACCGTCGCCATTTGGCCGGTCGTGAGGCTGATGCCTTCGATCAAGAGCTTGAGAACAGGGTTCATAGCGTCTGCGGTTATCCCCGACGCAGGTGCGTTTGACGAGGACGAAAATAAACCAGCCGTCTCCGCGATTCGCTTCGGCGGGGCTTTATCCGACGAACCCGAGGCTGCTCCGTGCGCGCGAGGTTGCTTCGCGCTGGGAATTCCTGCAACGCTGGACATTTATGTTTGAATCTCTCACGGAAAAACTCGGCAGCGCCCTACGCAATCTCCGCGGCGTCGGCAAACTCACGGAAGAAAATATGGCGGAGGCGCTCAAAGAAGTGCGCACCGCTCTGCTGTCCGCCGACGTGCATTTCAAAGTCGCGCGTGAATTCGTCGAACGCGTCCAAACGCAGTGCGTCGGCCGAGAGGTCCTCAAGGGCGTCGCCCCGGGCCAACAAATCGTCAAAATCATCCACGACGAGTTGGTCAAACTCCTCGGCGAAGGCTCGACGTCACTCTCCGGCACCCGCCCGCTCAAGATCCTCATGGTCGGCCTCCATGGTTCCGGCAAGACCACCTCGTCCGCCAAGCTCGGAAAACTCCTCAAAAAACGCGGCTACCGCCCTCTTGTCGTCGGCTGCGACATCTATCGGCCGGCCGCCATCGACCAGCTCGAAATCCTCGCCCAGCAGGAAGAGCTCGGCTTTTACTCCGACCGCACTTCGAAGGACGTCCCTGCCATCGGTGTGGCCGCGTTGGCTGCGGCGCAGACCGCGACGGCTGACTGCATTATCTTCGACACCGCCGGTCGGCTCCAGATCGATCACGAACTGATCGAAGAAGTGAAGCGCCTCCACGCCCGCGTGCAGCCCGACGAGGTCCTCCTCGTCGTCGACGGCGCACTCGGCCAGGAAGCCGTCAATGTCGCCAAAGCGTTTCACGACGCCCTCTCCCTAACCGGCCTCATTCTCACCAAAATGGACGGCGACGCCCGCGGTGGCGCCGCGCTCTCCATCAAGTCGATCGCCAACGTCCCGATTAAATTTATCGGCACCGGCGAAAAAACCGCTGACTTCGATACGTTTTACCCCGATCGTCTCGCCTCCCGTATTTTGGGTATGGGCGACGTCGTGTCACTGGTGGAGAAGGCGCAAGAGACCATTGATGCTAAGGCAGCCGAGAAAATGGCGGAGACGCTCAGCAAGGGCGATTTCAACCTCGAGGACTTCCTCGCTCAGATGCAGCAGGTCAAAAAAATGGGCTCGATGCAGAGCATCATGGGCATGATGCCCGGGATGAGCGGTATGCAGCTACCCGAGGGCGCCGATAAACAAATGGCCCGCACTGAGGCCATCATCAAATCGATGACGAAGCAGGAGCGGCGCAAGCCCGAGATCCTGAACGGCAACCGTCGCAAGCGCATCGCCGACGGCTCGGGAGTAAAGATCGTCGAGGTCAACCAGCTCATGAAGCAGTTTCAACAGATGCAGCAGATGATGAAAATGATGAAGGGCGGCGGCAGCGGAATGAAGAAAATGATGCGCCAGATGGAAGCGATGAAGGGCAAAGGCGGCTTCCCTGGGATGTGATCGCGCGGCTACGGTTCGATCTCATCAACGGCGATGGGTTCACCCGCCTACCACTCTCGCGAGCCGCCCGCAACGCGCCCTAACTTTACGCCTGACGCCCCACTGCAAACCTGAGCCTTTGTTCGACGTGTCGCCTCCCATTTACGCCTCTCGGCGTTTTTCGCTCCTCACCGCATTCGCCGTCATGCTCGGCTTGGTCTTGGCCGAGGTGTGCGTGGCCGCATTGATCGACCAAGCCTATTCTCTCGGCACCCTCACCGGCTTCTATGAGTGGGCGGGCGACGACCCCATCATCGAGGCAGCCTTCGTCATCACCGCCAAGCTCCTCGCCTTCGGCCTTGTCACCGCTTTCTTGTTACGCCGCGCCCACGAATCTTGGCGCAGCTTGGGTCACGTCGGATTTTCTCCGCTCATCCTCGCCATCGCGTTTCCTCCCATCATTGCCGGCACGACAATTTTCTTGTCGGAAATCGACAACCTCCTGCGCGCCTACCTGCCCGCCAACCTGTTCGATGGATGGGATTTTGCGCCCGAGTTGGAGCGCCTCATGTCCGCCCCGTGGGTCGGCCCCACCCTCGCCGTCATCATCGCCCCCATCACCGAAGAGGTCATTTTCCGCGGTCTCATTCTCCGAGGTTTTCTTGGGCGCTGGAAACCACGGACCGCCATCATCGCCTCAGCCACACTCTTTGCGCTGATGCACTTCAATCCCGCGCAGACGCCCGTCGCCCTCGGGCTCGGCCTCGTACTCGGCTGGATCTATGTCCGCACCCGTTCGCTCGGTCTCTGTATGCTTGGCCACGCGGTCAATAACTCAGCCAGTTATCCACTCAGTTTCTTCCCTTTCCAGATCAAAGGGTTTAACGCCGACGCCGACCTCGCTTCTCAAGCCGCCATTTTTCATCCGTGGTGGTTCGACGTCACCGGCGTCGGCCTCTTCCTCGGCGGCCTTTGGTTGATTCACCGCTTCGCCCCTGCCGCTGAACCATGGCACGTTTCACCGGTGCTCGTTCCACCGCTGCTGGGTCAATCTCCGTCCGCAAATCGCAATTGTCTCCCGCCCCTCCTCGCCAAGACTCCGCCCTCCATGTCCGCCGAACTCGTCGCCCTCGTTACCTCCCTCGCTCAACGCGCCCGCGCCGCGTCGCTCGTGTTGGCCAACGCCCCGACGCCCGCGAAAAACTCCACCCTCGCGCAGCTCGCCGATCTCATCGAAGCCTCGCACGAGGCCCTCCTCGCCGCTAACGCCCTCGATCTCGCCTCGCCCGAAGCCGCCGCACTCACGCCTGCTTCGCTCGACCGCCTCACGCTCAACCCCGCCCGCCTCGCCCACCTCGCGCAATCCGTCCGCGAAGTCGGCGCGCTCCCCGATCCCGTCGGCACCGTTCTCGACGACACCACGCGTCCCAACGGTCTCCGTATCCGCAAGGTCCGCGTCCCCATCGGCGTCATCGGCATCATCTACGAAGCCCGCCCCAACGTCACCATCGACTGCGCCATCCTCTGCCTGAAATCCGGCAACGCCTCCATTCTTCGCGGCGTCTAAGAGTGATTCCACACCAACCCCGCCCTCGCCGCCCTCATCACCGCCGCGCTCACCACCGCCGGCCTCCCCGCCGACGCCGTCCAACTCATCCCC
>SXGR01635359.1_pt1 | contig 18086 bp, 14 predicted proteins | sample 3174711 | NCBI WGS metagenome assembly SXGR01 (sample SAMN11356860, study PRJNA531348) | freshwater metagenome | isolation source: freshwater sample F1-60 | place: China: Fuxian Lake, Yuxi | collected 2017-12-25
GAACGCGCCGCGCTCGTGTCCGAACAGGGCCGCCTCTGCGAGCGTCGGCGGGATCGCCCCGCAGTCCACGACGACGAACGGCTTGTTCGCGCGGTTCGACGCCTGGTGGATGGCCTGCGCGACGAGCTCCTTGCCCGTGCCCGTCTCGCCCAGGATGAGGACCGTGAGCTCGGTGGGCGCTGCCTTGCGGAGCCGCTCGAAGACCCCGCGCATGGCGACGCCGGCGCCCACGAGCGGGCCGAACTCGGCCACGTCCGGGATGTCGACCTGCTCTGGGTTGGACGGCGAGAACTCGAGCGCCGAGTCCCCCACCGTCACGACGCACGGCTTGAGCAGATAGACCTCACCCACGCGGGTATCGCCGAGGAAGGTGCCGTTGCGCGAGCCAAGATCGCGGACGCGGACGCCCCGCTCCGTGGCCACGAGCTCGAGGTGAACGGCGCTGATCTTCTTGTCGTCGAAGACGATGTCACACGCCTCGTTTCGCCCGACCACCAGGGTCTCGGCGCCGACCTCGAGCGAGGGCTTGTTGGCCTCGCCGCGCTTCACCGTCACGGTCCCGCCGCGAACTTCGAGCCGACCCCGGGCTACGACTGTGGCATCCACGGCTACAGGTTTAGATGGTACGTGCCTTGCGGATCAAGCTTTTACGCACCAGCGAAGTGGCGACCCGCCGACGGAGCCGCTACGCTGTGAGAGGTTTTCCCGTCCCGGCGCTCGGGGTCCTCCCGCACCCGCCGGTCGGCGTCGCGCCTTTCTGCTTACCTCCACATGCGCCGTGCTCTCCCGTCCGTGTCGCTCGCCGCGGCCGCCCTCGCGGCGACGCTCGCGCACTGCTCGGAGGCGACGACCCCCACGCTCCCCGACGCCGGGCCGCCCCGCGATGCCGCCTACGGCGACGTCTCGTGGGACTCGGGCGGCCCCGCCGACGCGCCCGCCCCTCCCCCGGGCAACTGCTCGGCGTACTGCGCGCTCGTCATGAGGAACTGCAAGGAGCAGGACGCGCAGTACGCGAACGATGCCCAGTGCATGGCGGTGTGCAAGACGCTCCCGCTCGGCACGACGACCGAACTCGCGTCCAACACGGTCGGCTGCCGACAGTACCATGCGGGGGCGCCCTCGGCGACGCTGCCCGCGGTGAACTGCCGCGCCGCCGGCCCTTTCGGCGGCGAGAAGTGCGGCGCCGGCTGTTCCGCCTTCTGCACGATCGCCGTCGGCCTGTGCAGCGCATCGTACGCGTCCGAGCCCGCGTGCATCAGCGCCTGTGCTGGCTACAAGCTCGGCACGGACGCGGGCGCGTCCGACGCCGGCCCCGACGCCGGCAAGCCCACGGGAGACTCCCTCGACTGCCGCGGGCAATACCTACTCATGGCCGTCGAGAACCCCGAGGCGTGCCGCAACGTCGGGCTCGATTCGGTCAACTGTCGCTGAGCCTCACCTACGACGGAACGGCGGCGGCGCCGAGCCACGTTCGCTCAAGGTCGACGCGGTCACCTCCGTCACGTCGCGCGTCTCGTCGCCGCCGCGGGTCTGGACGTGCGAGGGTGGCCGCCGCGGCGAGTTCCCCATGACCCGGCATACCTTCCGCCAGCCCTCGAGCGCCTCCTGCGCCGTCGCGAACCTGCGATCGCGCTCGCGTGACATGATCCTGGAGAGGAAGCGCTCGATCGACTGAGGCCAGTCGTCGCCCGTGGTGTGGGCGAGCGTCGGCGGATCGCGATCGAGCTTCAGCGCGATGAGCGTGAGCGCGTTCGATCCCTCGAAGGGGAGCCGCCCCGTGAGCGCCCGGAACGCGACCGCGCCCAGCGCGTAGAGATCGGCCCGCTCGTCCACGCGCGCCGAGCCGCGGACCTGCTCGGGGGCCATGTACGCGAAGCTCCCCAGGGTGGCGTCGAACGCCGTCAGGGACGGCTCGCTCCGGGGACGGCTGCCCGACCGCACCTTCGACACGCCGAAGTCGAGGATGCGCGTGCGCTCCTCGTGCTCGCCGGACGACACCTCCTGCGCCGTGAGACGCCGCTTCTCGATGAAGAGGTTCGCGGGCTTGATGTCACGGTGGACGACGTGGGCCTCGTGCGCCGCGCGCAGTCCCTGGAGCGCGTCCTCGATGATCGGCGCGACCTCGGCGAAGGACAGGTACTGCTCCCGCCTGAGCCGCTCGTCGAGGCCCTCGCCGACGAGCCGCTCGAACGCGATCCAGAGGCGTCCGTCCGACTCCTTTCCCGACCCGAGGATCGCCGCGACGTAAGGGCTCCGGATCTGCTTGGCGATCTCGGCCTCGCGGTTGAAGCGCGCCACCAGATCGGGGTCCTGCGCGGCGCGCTCGTGGAGCACCTTGAGCGCCACCATCTCCCCTCCCCGCCCGTCCGCCGCGTACACCTCACCCATGCCCCCCTGCCCGATGAGGCGACGGATCTTGTAGACGCCGCCGATGACGGAGCCCGCGGGCAGAGCGCCTTCGCGCATCAACGCGGAGGGTACATGATTTCAGGTGACCTTGAAATCCGCGCACGGTCTCGCCACACGGTCGCCTATGTGGGCGGATGTCATGCAACCACGTACGAATCGCACGATCGGGCCCAGGTGGATGAAATTTTCCGGCTCGGGGATCGCGACGGTCGTTCGATGGCGAGGCCCCTTGAGAAGATCGCGCCTTGCCGTCTACGCTGAGGCGCCGCCCCGCACGGGAGTGCGTGGCTGCACCCTCACCCGGGAAAGGAACCCATGCGGAGCGCCAAGGACGTAGAGGCCTACCTCGGCCGGATGAATCGAAGGTTCTCGCAGCTCGAAGCCGAGCCGGGGACCTACGTGGTCGAGCCCACGGACCCGAAGCTCCCCCCCCTCGCCATGCGCGTGGATCCGCCCATCGTGGTGCTCCGCGTGCACGTGGGCGACGTGCCGAGGGACGGGCAGTTCCACGTCGAGCTGTACCGGAGGCTGCTCACGCTGAACGCAAGGGCGCTCGTGCACTCGAGCTTCGGCCTCGAGGACGACAAGATCGTGCTCGTCAGCGCCCTCGAGCTCGAGAACCTCGACTACAACGAGCTCGAGGCGACCCTGGACGAGATCGAAATGGTGCTGGTGCAGCAGGTCGAGAAGCTCGCGGACCTGTCGAGCAAGAAGGACTGACCAAGAACATGGGCATTTTCAGCCGCCTAGCCACGCTCATCAAGTCGAACCTGAACGATCTCATCTCGAAGTCGGAAGACCCCGAGAAGATGCTCCAGCAGATCGTCCTCGACATGAACAACCAGCTCGTCGAGGCGAAGAAGCAGGTCGCGTCGTCCATCGCCGACGAGAAGCGCCTCGCCAAGCAGTACGAGCAGGAGGCCGCGAACGCCGCCGAGTGGGAGCGCCGGGCGATGATGGCGCTCCGCGCCGGCAACGAGGAGCTCGCGAAGGAGGCGCTGCTCCGCAAGAAGGAGCACGACCAGCTCGCGCAGACCTTCAAGGATCAGTGGACGAAGCAGAAGCAAGCGGTCGACCAGCTCAAGAAGGCGCTCCGCATGCTCAACGACAAGATCGAGGAGGCGAAGCGCAAGAAGAACGTCCTCATCGCCCGGAAGAAGCGCGCCGAGGCGCAGAAGGCCATCCAGGAGACCATGCACGGTCTCAAGGACCAGAGCGCCTTCGAGACGTTCGAGCGCATGGCCGGCAAGATCGACCAGCTGGAGGCCGAAGCCGAGGCCACCGCCGATCTGCAGGAGGAGTACACCGGGGACGTGCTCGCGTCGAAGTTCGCGAGCCTAGAGCGCGGGGCCAGCGCCGACGACGATCTCGCCGCGCTGAAGCGCAAGATGGGCATGCTCCCTCCGGAGGAGGCGCCCCCCGCGAAGGAGGCGGTCCAGGCGCGCGTCGAGGCACCGCCGCGGGAGGCCAAGGGCTCGACGCAGAGCGAGCAGGACGAGCTCGCCGCCGCGCTCGAGGAGATGGAGAACGAGCAGCAGGCCGAGCAGAAGCGCAAGGCCGGTCGCTGATCCGCCTCACCGCCGCCGTCCTTCCGCTCACGGGCGTTTTCGGATAGACCGAGCGCCATGCTCCCCATCGACCTTCGTGGCAAGCGCGCGCTCGTGGCGGGCGTCGCGGACGACGGCGGCTTCGGGTTCGCGATCGCGAAGGCCCTCGCCCAGGCTGGCGCTTCGGTGTGCCTCGGGACGTGGCCCCCCGCGATGGGGATCTTCGAGACCTTGCTCCGCCGCGGCAAGCTCGACGCGTCGCGCGCGATGCCCGACGGGACGATGCTCGAATTCGAGCGCGTGTACCCTCTCGACTGTGCTTTCGACACGATGGAAGGCGTCCCCGACGACGTGAGGACGAACCGCCGCTACCAGGAGCGCGGCGACTTCACGATCGAGGGCCTCCGCGCGCGTTTGGTCGCCGACTTCGGCGACAAGTCGGTGGACGTCATCGTCCACTGCCTGGCCAACGGCCCCGAGGTGCAGAACGCGCTGCTCGACACGAGCCGCGCCGGATACCTCGCGGCCGTCGGTGTGAGCGCGTACTCGCTCGTGTCGATGATCCAGCGCCTCGGCCCGCACGTCCGCCCGGGCGGGAGCGCGCTCTCGCTCACGTACATGGCGAGCGAGCGCGTCATCCCGGGCTACGGCGGCGGGATGTCGAGCGCGAAGGCCGCGCTCGAGAGCGACACCCGCGTCCTTGCCTTCGAGGCGGGCCGGCGGTGGGGCCTGCGCGTGAACACCATCTCCGCGGGGCCCTACGCCTCTCGCGCGGCCTCCGCGATCGGGATCATCGACGCGATGGTCGAGTACACGAAGGGCGTATCGCCCCTCCCGGAGGCCATCTCGGCACCCGAGGTGGGGAACACCGCGGCGTTCCTCGCGAGCCCGCTCGCCTCGGGCATCACGGGCACGGTCGTGTACGTCGACAAGGGGTACCACGTGATGGGCAAGGCGCCCTGATGCAGCCCTGTTCGCCGTGCACGCCCGCCCGCACGCCGTCCCCGCACGTGTACTTCTCGATGACCAAGGGCCTCTGCGGCACGTGCAAGCGTGCGGTCGACGTGAAGATCCAGTTTCGCGCCGACCAGGTCTGGTTCGAGAAGTTCTGCCCCGCCCACGGACACCAGAGCGTCATGGTCTCCTCCAGCGTGGAGTGGTACCTCGACGCGCTCTCGTTCATCGCGCCCTCGACGCCCCCGCGGGGCGAGACCCGTCCGGTCCGCGCAGGCTGCCCCTTCGACTGCGGCCCGTGCCGCTCGCACCAGCAGAAGGTGTTCATGCCCGTGGTGCCGATCACGAGCGCGTGCAACCTCGACTGCCCCATCTGCTACACGGTCAACAAGAACGACGACGCCTACCGGATGACGAAGGACGACTTCGCGAAGATCCTCGGGCACCTGCGCGAGCAGCACGACGAGCTCGACATCATCAACTTCACCGGCGGCGAGCCCACGATGCACCCGGAGCTGCCCGATTTCCTCCGCATGTCGCGCGAGGCAGGGATCCAGCGGCTCACCGTGTCGACGAACGGCCTGAGGCTGCTGAACGAGGACTACGTGCGCGTGATGGCGGAGCACGACGCGCGGATCGTGCTCTCCCTCGACACCTTCCGCGACGAGATCGACGTGGTGATGCTCGGCGCCACGACGGTCAAGGCGAAGCTCAAGGTCCTCGACCTCCTCGAGCAGCACGACGTCACGACGACGATCCTCCCCGCGGTCGCGGCCGGCCTCAACGACGCGGACGTGGGGCCGCTCTTCGATCTCGTGCTGTCGAGGCGGAACGTCTGCTCGCTCGAACTGCACACGCTGACGTTCACCGGCCAGGGGGGGGTGGGGTTCCAGCGGTCGGCGCGCATCACGACGCCCGATCTGCACCGGATCCTCTCCTCGCACACGGGCGGCAGGATCGCCTGGACGGACTTCGTCCCGTCGCCGCTCGCCCACCCGCACTGCTACTCGATCTGCTACGTGCTCATGCTGGACGGCGGCGGCTACGTGCCCTTCACCCGCTTCATGCCGCGCGCCACGCTGTTCGACCTCCTCGGCGAGTCGATCTACATCCAGCCACGCGCGAAGATCCAGGAGGTCCTCCGCCGAGCGATCGACGACCTCTGGGCCGACCCCGGCGCGCTGCCCGAGTCAGAGGCCGTGCTGGCCACGCTCAAGCGCCTCATCCGCGACATGTTCCCCGAGGACCGCACGCTATCCCTCTCCGAGCGCCAGCGGATCGCCGAGCGCGCATCGAAGGCGATCTACATCCACTCCCACATGGACGAGGAGACGTTCGACGTGTCGCGCATCATGAAGTGCTCCATCGGCGTGCCCGACGTGGACGGCTCCAACATCCCGACGTGCTCGTACAACATCCTCTACCGCGAGAAGGACAGCCGGTTCGCGGACGCGGGGATGCTCGCGCGGATGCACGAGACTCGCCCGGATCAGGCCCCGGACGCGAGGGTCCGCCGGCTCCCCGTCCTGGGCGAGGGCCCGAGCGCGCGGCGGGACCCCCGATGACGCGCCTCCCGATCCTCGAGCCGAAGCACACCTTCACGCGGGACGCGGCGTCGCGGGAGGTGTTCCACTCGTTCTCGCGAGGGCTCTGTCCGCAGTGCAAACGCCCCGTGGACGGCGTGCGGGTGATCCGCGGGGGCAAGGTGTACCTCCGCAAGCAGTGCCCCGATCACGGCGAGAGCGAGGGGCTCATCAGCGGCGACGCGGAGTGGTTCCTGCGGTCCCTCACGTACATCAAGGAGGGGTCGGTCCCCCTCCGGCACTCGACCGCGGTCGAGAAGGGCTGCCCCGACGACGGCGGGCTGTGCCCGGAGCACGAGCGGCGCTCGTGTCTCCCCATCATCGAGATCACGAACCACTGCAACCTCGAGTGCCCCATCTGCATCGTGCAGAACCGGCACAACTACAACATGACGCGCGAGGAGTTCGGCAAGATCCTCGAGGGCCTCGTCGAGAAGGAGGGCTCGATCGAGACCATCAACCTCTCGGGTGGCGAGCCCACGCTGCACCCGGACTTCTTCGAGTTCCTCGACATGGCGCGCGCCCGCAGCGAGATCTCGCGCGTCTCCATCTCGACCAACGGCCTCCGCTGCGCGACCGACCCCGCGTTCTGCGACGAGCTCGCGCGGCGGAAGGTGTACGTGAGCCTCCAGCTCGACGCGCTCTCGAACCCCGCGCTCCGCGTGCTCCGGGGCCCGGGCGACCAGCAGGGCGCCAAGGAGAAGGCCCTCGCGAACCTCGAGCGTGCCGGCGTCCGCACGACCATCGTGTCCACCGTGGCCAAGGGGGTCAACGACGACCAGATCGGCGCGTGCATCAAGCTCCTGTTCGAGCGGAAGTTCATCCTCTCGCTCACGTTCCAGCCGGCCGCGTTCACCGGTTACGGTGGCGAGCACTTCGCGCCGCACGATCCCCTCGACGTGATCACCATCCCCGACATCGTGCGCGCCGCCGAGGCGCAGACGGGAGGCCTCCTCACGAGCCGCGACTTCCTCCCCCTCCCCTGCTCGCACCCGAGCTGCTTCGGCCTCACGTACCTGCTCGAGACGGAGGGCGGCTTCACGCCGTTCCCGAGGTTTCTCGAGCTCGAACGGTACCTCGAGATCATCTCCAACCGCGGCACGATCCGGCCCGACGAGCAGCTCGAGGACGCGATCAAGGGGGCGATCGACGAGATGTGGACGAGCGCGGGGCAGGTGCCCGATCAGGATCGGATCATGCGCGCCCTCCGGCGGGCGATCTTCCTCATGTACCCCGAGGAGCGCGCCCTCGCGCTCGAGGAGCGGCTCCACATCGGCGAGAGCCTGGTGAAGACCATCTTCATCCACGCGTTCATGGACGTGCACACCTTCGAGGTGGACCGCATCAAGAAGTGCTGCACGCACTACGCGCTCCCGGACGGGCGCCTCATGCCCGGCTGCGCGTACAACAACCTCTACCGCGATCGCGACGCGCGCTACACCGGCGCGGTCGGCTTGCCCCGCATCTGGGGCAAGGCCAAGGCGTGACCCCGCTCCTCACGGGCAAGGTCGCCCTCGTCACGGGCGGCGCGCGTGGCCTCGGGCGCGCGATCTGTCGCACGTTCCGCGCGGAGGGGGCGAGGGTCGCGTTCACCTACGCGCGCAACGAGGACGCCAAGAACGAGCTCCTTCGCGACCTCGGCGCCGACGGTCTCGCCGCGCGGGTCGGGGTGTGCGACGTGCCCGGCACCGAGGCGTTCCTGCGCTCGATCGAGGACGCGTTCGGCCCGCTCGACAGCCTCGTCAACAACGCGGCCATCACGCAGAACCTCCCGCTGGCGCTGCTCGAGGAGGACGACTGGGACCGCGTCATGGACACGAACGTCAAGGGCACGTTCCTCACGTCGCGCGTGGTGCTGCGCGGGATGATGCGCCGAAGGAAGGGCGTGATCCTGAACGTCGGGTCGCTCGCGGGCGAGCGCGCGATCGAGGCGCCGATCCACTACTGCACCAGCAAGGCCGCCATCCGCGGTTTCACCGAGGCGCTGGCCAAGGAGGTGGCGCGGCACGGTATCCGCGTGCTCGACCTCGCGCCCGGCCTCCTGGAGGATGGGCTCGGCAGGAACCTGCCGGAGCACCGCCTCGCCGAGTACCTCAAGCACTGCGCGCTCGGCCGCGTCGGCACGTTCGAGGAGATCGCGAGGCTCGCGGCGTTCCTGGTCTCCGAGCGGAACGCGTACATGTCCGGTGCGACGATCGTCGCGGATGGGGGCGTGTAGCCACACGCGGACCGGCGCCAGTGTTCCGCTGACACTGTAACGCCATCGCCCCTTTTCGTGATTCCTCGAAGGTTCTACGCTCCCCATCCGGTAGCTCTTCATCGGGGCGGAGCTTCACGAACGCCGTATTGTGACGACGGAGAGTCCTCCAGGGGTGATGTCGACCGACAAGAACGCCAGCCATGCCGTCCAGGACACCCCCTACAGGCCGGAGGAGGCCCGGGTCGGGACGGCGCTGAACTCGAAGTGGCGGATCGATGGCCTCCTCGGGGTCGGAGGCATGGCGGCCGTCTACGCGGCGACGCACCGGAATGGCGCACGCGCGGCCCTCAAGGTCCTCCACGCCGAGCTCTCGACCGACAAGAACGTCCGCGAGCGGTTCCTCCGCGAGGGGCGCATCGCGAACAAGGTCGACCACCCGGCCCGGGTGCCCGTGATCGACGACGACGTGAGCGACCTGGGCGAGCCCTTCATCGTCATGGATCTCCTCGAAGGCGAGACGCTGAACCAGATGCGGCTCGCCGCCGGCGGTCGCCTCGGGCTCGAGTTCACGCTCAAGGTGTTCGACACGGTGCTCGACCTGCTGGCGAAGTGCCACGAGGTCGGGGTCGTCCACCGCGACATCAAGCCAGCGAACATCTTCGTCACCAAGGAAGGCGCGGTGAAGGTGCTCGACTTCGGCGTGGCCCGTATGCGCGAGCCCGATTCCGGCGTGGAGGCGACCCGCGCCGGGACGGCCATCGGCACCCCGTCGTACATGGCGCCGGAGCAGGCGCTCGGGCTCGGGGCCCAGGTCGACGGGCGGTCGGACATCTGGTCGGTGGGCGCATGCATCCATGTCGCGCTCACCGGGATGCGCCTCAACAGCGCCCGGACGGAGGCGGAGTCCTTCGTCATGGCCGCCACGCAGGCGGCTCCCTCCATCGCCAACGCGGGCCCGGATCTCCCGCCCGCCATCGTCGCGTTCGTCGACAAGTCGCTCATGTTCGAGCGCGACAAGCGGTACCAGGACGCGTCGGCGATGCGCGCCGAGCTCGTGGGCCTCCTCGCCGCGATGCGCGCGGGACAGCTCGTCGTCGCTCCGAAGAAGAAGGGCGGCGTACGCCTCCGCCAGAACGACCAGATCGACATCGACGAAGATCTGCCGACGGAGGAGAGGCGCACCGTCCACGCCCGCATCGCCTCCGTGTGGGCGCAGATCAACATCTGTCTCACGGACGTGCGTCAGTACGGGTGGACCCACCCGACCAGCGTCCGCGGGTTCCAGGCGAGCTTCCAGCTCCTCGTCGAGGCGCTCGCCGCCGCGCCGCTCAGCACGTGGTGGGAAGTGACCGCGGGCGCGTTCACGTTCAGCGATGAACCCGTGTGGAGCCCGGAACGGCCCCCGTTCGACCGTGTTCCGTTCCAGCTCTTCGCCGACGGCGTGCGGCGTATCCAGATCAAGGAGGGCATCCTGGAGGAGGAGTTCCGCGATCTCATCGCGATCCTCATGCGCGACGCGGGCAACCTCGACGCGGAGGACGACTCGGTCACGGCGCTGTGGGACCGCCGGTTCGAGCACGTCGCGTACCTCGCGATCGATTCGTTTGCCGAGAGCGATGGCGACGACGCCGCAACCTTCGCGCAGCGCACGGCGGACCTCGCGACGCAGTTCTCGGCCCTGGCCAAGCTCGATCGCGACTTCGATGACGCCGGGCTCGAGGGCCAGGCGATGCAGCTCAACCTCCTGGCCCAGCTCAAGGAGAGCGGCGAGTCCGCGGCCGCGCTCGCGGTCGATCCGCTCACGAAGGCCACGCTCGGCGCCCAGCTCGCCCTCCCGGAAGAGAACTGGCGTGGTCGCTTCGTGGACGTCTTCGCCGACGCGTGGGTGGAGGCGCGACGCCATGGGGATCTCTCGCACCTCGAGGCAGCTCTCCGCTCGTGGACGAAGGATCAGCTCGAGCTCCACAGCCTCGCGGCCATCTTCGAGCTCTTCGAGTCCATCGTGGCGGCCCTTCGCGAGCGCCTCCCGGCGGAGGCCGCCGACGCCGAGCGCGCCGTCGCGGCCGTGATGCTCCCCCAGAACACGATCGCGACGATCCTCCAGGAGCTCGCGAAGGAGGGGCGCGGGCAAGCGACGGCATCGAAGGAGGTCGAGCCCACGGTCTTGACGGGCATCTCGCGCGCCCTGGATCTCCTCGGCGATCGCAGCATGCTGGAGCTCGCCTGCGGCTGCTACGACGCCTTCCGATCCGAGGCGCTCCGCGCGGTCCTCCTCGCGTACGTGAAGCGCTGGGCCGTCGGGAACGAGTCCGCCCTCGGCGCCGTCCTCGAGACGACCGGCCCCGAGTTCGGCGTGACGCTCGTGCGCCTGCTCGTCGAGCTCGGGTCGCAGGCGGCCCAGGCCGCCCTCGACCTCGCGCCGCGCAGCCCGCATCTCGAGGTGCGCATCGAAGCGCTCTGGGCGATGCCGCCGGAGCGCAAGGAGCACGTCCGCGCCGAGGTGCGAAAGATGCTCGACGACGCGAGCCCTTCCGTGCGGCAGGAGGCGCTCCGCCTCGTCGCGGCGCGCAAGCTCCTCGCGGCCGGGGCGGCGCTCGTCCTCCAGATCCAGCTCCCGAAGTTCCACGAGCTGGCGATCGAGGAGCGCCGGACGTGGCTTCAGTGCCTGGCCCAACTCAACCTCAGGCGCGCGGAGGCCGTGAGCATCGAGCTACTCGGCAACCGCCCGCTGATCCCGTCCGCGGCCATCGAGGGCACCCGGACGCTCGCCGCGGATCTCCTCGCGCAGACGTCGTCGGAGGAGGCCCTCGCCGCCGCGGTGGAGGCTGCCAAGAAGCGGTGGTGGAACACCACGCCGGTCCGTGAGGCGGCCGAGCGCGCCGCCGCGGCCATCCGCGAGCGGAGAGCCGCGGGCCCCGTGGAGACACCGAGGAGCGTCGAGGTCGACGGTGACTGAGTCGACCGTCGCCGACGTCGCGCAGATGCGCGAGGCGCGGACGTCGGTCGTCCACGGCCTGTACCGCCTCCTCAAGGTCTGCTTCCTGCACCAGGGCGCGACCAACGACGCCGTGGTCTTGGCCGCCAGCACCCTCGCGAGCGCGGTGGAGAACCTCTGCCAGCGCACGGCGTCGACGACGGCGAGCCTCGTGTTCATCGGCGACGCGGTCTTCGTGAACGGCGTGATCCTGAAGGCGTCCCGGGAGACCCTCGCCCTCGCGCTCGAGCTCGGGGAGCTCCTCGCCGCCTGCGACGTGAGCGAGGTGACCTTCGTCCACAACGTCGAACGACGCGAGATGACGATGTTCGCGCGGCTCCTCGCAGACGTGTTCCGCGATCGATCGACCATGGGCCGCCTCCTGACGGAAGCGCTTCCCGGCATCACCACGGGCAGGGCGAAGCCCTTCGCCTCGGCCGACGCCGACGACTCCCAGACCTCGCGCGCCGCAAAGACGTACGCGCTCGCCATCATGAGCGTGCAGCGCATGACGGCCGATCTCAGGCGGGGCAAGCTCGCCCTCCCGCGCAAGATCAAGCGCATCGCGCAGCGTATCGTTGCCGACGCCGACGCGGACGCGCGCGCGCTCGTCGCCCTCGCGGCCGTCGGCGGTTCGGTCGGCGACAGCGCGGGGATCGCGGTCGCGAGCGCCGTGCTGGCCGTCGCGATGGCGAGGCAGCTCACGAGCGAGCGACACCTCCTGCTCAACGCGGCGATGACCGCCCTCCTCCACGACGCCGGGCAACCGCGGCTCGCGGCCTCCGTGGACTCGGGCGTGACCCGCACCCTCAACGAAGACGAGCTCGATCGCGTCCCCGCGAGCTCCGCGGTCATCCTGACCGCGATGGGCAAGATCCACCCGTCCGCGAGGGAGCGCACGGTCCTCGTGTACGAGACCTGGTGGCGACGGCGGGCGCACAGGGTCGGGCCGGTCTACAACGGCCGCCGCACGCCGACCGTGCTCAGCCGCGTGACCGCCGTCGCACGCGCGTTCGCGGAGCTCCGCGCGACGCAGGAGACCGGGGGCACCCTGTCGATCGACGACGCGCTCCAGGTCCTGATGAACCGCGCCGAGGACGCGACCGAGCGAACGTTCGTCAAGCTCCTCCAGGGCGGCCTCGGGATCTTCCCGGCCGGGACGATGGTCGAGCTCAACACCGGTGAGCTGGCGGTCGTCATGTCGACGCCGGCCGCGCCGGTGGACTTCGTCCGGCCGCCGGTGAAGATCATGTACGACGCGCACGCGAACCTCCTCGACGAGCCGTTCGACGTCGATCTCGCCGCTCCGCGACCGGACGGTACGCCGCTCCGGTTCATCCGGCGCACCATCCACGCGGACGACGCCCAGCTCAAGGCGATGCGCTCGTTCGTCGTGGCCGCGACCGCGTCGACCCGGCGCGCCGCGCTCGAGCCCGCGGGCCCGACCGCCCCCCCCCCACGCGTACAGCGCGCCCCGCCCGCCGCCACCACGGCTCCGCCGCCGTCGAGCGTCGCTGTCACGACCCCGCCGCGGCGCAAGGAGACCGAGAGCGGGCCCTCGGCGCTCCCGCCTCAGGCTCCGGTCGCACCGACGGATCCCTCCCCTCGCGCCGCCCAACCACCGAGCGAGCCTCCGGCCGCGCCGCTCTCGGCATCCGAGCGCGATCAGCTCCTGGCGGCGTTCCTCGCGGAATCGCTCGAGGCCCCCTCTCGACCGCCGCCCGCCCCCCGGCCTGCCGATCCACCGCCGAGCGCACGGCAGAGCGGCAGCGTGCTCGATCGCAACACGCGGCCGCTGACCCGGACCGACTCCAACCCGGCGGCCGCAACGGGGGAGGCCATCCAGCCCCGGTCGACCCCGACGCCGGCGCAGGCCCCCGACAGCGGGCTCGGCGCGCGCGCGACCGCCGTTCGAAAGCTCGGCCCCAGCATCAAGCGCACCGACTCCGAGCCGCCGCCGCCCGCGCCGGAGGGCGATCCCGCCACTCCGGTCGTGCCTCCCCCGATCGGTGAGGTCCTTCGGCAGGGGCCCACGGGAGAGGTGAACTGGAGCGACTACGCGAAGGTCGTCGACGAGAGCAGCGACGGGGACGATCCGGAGAAGCCCTGATCGGTCGTGCTCGGGGCGCACCCCCTCGTCGTTACTTCGGCGTTTCGGGAAAGACGACGACGTACGCGCCGGGCCGCAGGGTGTAGAGCAGCGTCCTCGCGCCCTGCGCCCCTCGCGTGTAGTGCGGGTACCACGGCTGCGACCTCCACGCGTCGGTGTCCTTCACCAGCTCGGGCACGATGAGGTCGACCTCCACGTAAGCCGGCACCGCCTTGGCCACGCGCGGGCCGTAGCTCCACGGCTCGCGGCCGGGTCGTGGCTCGCGATCGTTGTGCATCGCCCCGCCGTAGGCCACGACGAGCGCGTGATCGCCCGCCGAGATCGACTCGATCTTCTCGGCCGTCAGGCGCGCGATCATCGACAGCATGGTGTCGATGTCGCCGCCGCCCGCCGCGACGATCTTGCCGTACTCGTCGCACGAGGGGACGAGCAGATGCGAGCGGATCTTCTTCTGGCGGGCGGCCGTGTAGAGCGCGATGAACTCGCCCTGGTTGGACTGGGCCTGGTTCTCGGTCACGGCCTTCTGCGCGCTCGCGACCTGCTTGATCTCCTTCTTCTGCTGCGCGTTGCAGTTGTTGTTGGCGACCCAGAGCTCGAGGACGAGATCGCTCGCCTTGCCCTCGAGCCGCGGGAGAAGCCGCTGCGTGAAGCGCTTCGTCACCGAGGGGACCTGCGGGTCGTCCTTCTGAGCATGGGTCTCGCCGATCGCCAGCACCGCCGGCTTGTCCGCGAGGAGGCGATCGAACGCGCCCTCGGGCGTGTCGAACAGCTCACACGCGAGCTTCCCGCAGGCCGCGCCCCCGGGCGCGCCGGTGGGCACCGCGGCCGCGACCCCAGACGCTGTGGGCACGGGGGAGGACGGCGTGACGGGCGCGGGGGAGCCGGCGCTCGTGGCCGACGCGGCGGTCGCCGGGTCGGCGGACGGCGCCGGCGTCGAGACGGACACCTGCTTCTGGCCGCAGCCCAGGGTGCCGAGGGCGAGGAGAGCGAGGACGCGAAGGACTCTCATGGGGGCTCCGTGCGTGGACAGCCAGGCAAGAAAGACACGGCGCGGGCGCGCGCCTTGGAGGCCCGGGTCACGCGGGGACCAGGGGCGGCCCACCCGGGAGGAGCGGATCGTGGGGGAGGCTCCCGCGAGGCGAGCGCATGTACACATTCGGTGTAACATACATGAAATTGGACACGCGCGACGTGTACACGTCGGCGTAGCGCTCGATCTGCCTCGCCAGGTGGCTCTTGTCGTTGCCGGCCCGGGTGAGCGGGCCCCACGTCGGGTTGTGGAGCTCCGCCGCCATCTTCGCCATCGGCGCGATCTCGGCGTCGAGCGCCACGAGGCGCTGCCGCAGCTCGAGCATCGCGGGATCGAGCTCGGCCGCGTCCGGCGCGAGCCCCGGACCGTACGCCGCGCGCCGGCGCTGGTGCGCGAGCTTGAGACACGAAAGCTCGTGCTCGAGCGTCTCCTTGTGCCGCAGCCGCGCCGCGAGCTCGTGCTCGGTGGGCGCGAAGTCCGCGAGGGCCTTCACCTCGTCCTCGAGCTCGCGCAGCACGAGACCCGTACGCCACCGGAGCGCGCGGTTCGTGACGTGGACGTCACCGAACATGTGGTCCCCGACGTAGAGCACCTCCTCGCCCGAGATCCCGAGCGCGCGCTCGAGCTCGACCGCGCTCCCGCCGAGGTACGCCTTGCCCCGCTCGAGGGCGCCGACGTTGGGCCGGAGGAGACCGTCCTCGGTCGCCACCTCGAAGAACGGGGACCGCTGCGTGAAGAACTCGGGCTTGCGCGCCCCCACGATCACGATGTCGAAGAGCCCCCGCCACGTCATCCCCCCGGGCAGGAAGCGGTCGAAGGCGAACCCCATCATCGCGCTCGTGTACCCCCACTCCGAGTTGGTCACGAGCATGAGGCGCTTGCCGGCGTGCTTCTGGTCGAGCAGCGCGAGCGGGGTCTCCGGATCGAGGACGACGAAGCGCTCGGGCTCGGCCATGATCTCGGCCTTGAGCTCGCCCTCCATGTGCGTCTTGTCCATCGAGACCTTGATGGCGTTGTAGAGGTCGCGGTACCCCATGGGCCCGTCGATGAGGCGGGCGTCGAGGAGGTCCACGACCTTCGCGTACATGCAGCCCTCGGAGAGCGAGAAGAGCGTGTTGAGGAACACCCACCGCCCGTCCGAGAGATCCACGATGGTGCGCGTGTACGCGGCCCGCTGCTCCTGGAAGTCGAGCGGGCGGGTGCCGTGCATCGCCTTCTTGACGAAGCCGAAGCGGTTGGCCTTGACGATGTTGCCGAGATCGAGGTCGAGGATGAGCCCCCGCATGATGAGCGCACCGTCGAACGGCAGGTCGGCGACCGGCCAGCCGTGCCGCGCGAGCTTCTCTTGCATGTACTGGTAGGCGCGCCGCTCCCACGCGTCGACGTCGTAGTGGACCAGCGTGTAGTCCATGTCGTAGCCGATGGCCTTCAGCTGCCGCATGTTGAGCGTGCGGTTGCAGAAGACGCCCCGGCCGGGCGGGGTGATCAGGGTCGCGGAGTCGGGCGCGGTCATCGCGGGACGCACCTTAGCACCACTGCGCGCCGTGACTCTCGAGGCGAGTCCGCCGGCCCGCGATTCCACGATGGCGTCAGCGCGAAGCGCGCGCGACGAGCACCCTCCGCGCGAACGCGGCCAGGCCCCTCGGCCGCGACAGGATCGCGAGCTTCCGGGGGCGTGGGAGGGCCTTGAACGCGCGCTCGACCGAGAGCGCGGCGCCCTTGTCCCCGAGCGACGTCTTGCCGAGGAGTCCGAGGGGCGGGCGGGCGCGCGTGTATCTCGCACCCTTCTTCGACCGGTGCTTCTCGAGGCGCGCCGCGACGTCGTTCGTGATGCCGGTGTAGAGCGACGGGCCCTCGCAGAGGAGCACGTACACGAACCACCGGCCGCGCGCCGCCGTCACCGACCGAGCCCCGAGAGGAGCAACTCCGCGAGGGCCTCCGCGATCGACGTCGCGCGGCGCTCCTCGAGCTCGAAGACCCAGGGCGGCGAGAGCGACGCGAACGATCGCTGCACGAGCTCGCTCACCCTCCCCGCGTCGAGGCTGCCCTTGAACTCGCTCGCAGCCTTGCCCTCGCCGACGAGGACCTCGAGGAACGCGCGCTCCTCCTCGCGGAAGCTCGCGCCCGCCGTCCGCACGCCCTCGACCTTGCAATGGAACAGCTCGCACCCGTGCTGGCTCGCCTGCTTGACCTTGAAGAAGGCCTCGGTGCGCGCCGTCATCACGAGCACGAACGCCCGCGACGGCGAGCCCGAGGCGCGCTGCTTCGCGGAGCGCATGCGGGAGAGCACCTCCTCGTGCTGCTGGCGTGAGAGCTCCTCCAGGATGTTCTCCTTGGACGGGAACTCCAGGTAGAGCGTGCCGACCGCCACGTCGGACTCGCGCGCGATGTCGGCCATCGTCGTCTTCTGGGCGCCGTAGTGCCGGAGGAGCTTCCTCGCGGCCTCGAGGATCTGGGCGCGGCGATCGAGCATGAAAAGTGAGGAATAGTCTAACACGTTCATGTTCACGCAGCCAAGTCGGCGCAGGAGGTTGACGGAACAATGAACAAACTTATGTTTCGTTCAACCTCGACCCCAGAAAGACATCCCGATGACCCTTCGTGGCGACGTGCCGGTACCGAACGCACCCGTTCCCCTCCTGCCTCTCAGGACGGGGGTCCTCTTTCCCGGCGCGCGCATGAGCCTCGCGGTGGGGCGCCCCCGCTCCGTGGCGCTCCTCCGCACGCTCCACCCGGGCGATCTCCTCGTGACCTTCACGCAGCGGAAGGCGCGCACCGTGGACCCCGCCGAGGAGGACCTGTTCCGCTCGGGCACGTACGCCCGCGTCGTGCGTCTCGTCCGGCGCGGCGACGACGAGTACCAGCTCCTCGTCGAGGGGCTCGGGCGCGCCGAGCTCGCGGGGGTGACCAGCCAGCACCCCTTCTACCAGGCCGATGTCACGCACGTCGCGGACGAGGGGGCGGAGACCCCCGAGGCGCGCGCGCTCGCCGCCGCCCTGCGGAGCCAGGTCGCCGAGCTGGTCGCCAAGGACGGCGGCGCCCTCGCCGAGATCTCGGCGCCGGAAGACGAGCCCGGCACCTTCGCCGATCAGGTCGCGAGCCACCTCGACCTCCCGGTCGAGGCCGAGATGGAGATCCTCTCGACACGCGACATCGCCGCGCGCCTGCGCCTGGTCGCCCGGCTCCTCGGCGAGGCGCGCACCACGGCCGAGGTGAAGGCGAAGATCGAGGACGAGGTCCGGAAGGAGGTCGGCAAGACGCAGCGCGAGCACGTGCTCC
>SXGR01092376.1_pt1 | contig 18082 bp, 12 predicted proteins | sample 3174711 | NCBI WGS metagenome assembly SXGR01 (sample SAMN11356860, study PRJNA531348) | freshwater metagenome | isolation source: freshwater sample F1-60 | place: China: Fuxian Lake, Yuxi | collected 2017-12-25
ACCGAGGACGTACGATGTGCCATTCATGATTTGAAGAGCACCACCTGAGATCGTTCCAACGGTGTTCACATTGTTCTTGAATCTCGCAATGCCGGAGACAGTGAGCGTTCCTGAAGAACTGAGGGATTTCTCAGCGTGGAGAATGTTTCCAGAAGCGGTCTGCAGAATCCGGAGGCCGAGATAACCTGAGCTGAGGTTGATCGTGAGTGCACCTGTCATCGTTCCACCGGACGTGCGGAGGTAGCGTGCATCGGAGATAGCCAGAGTGTTCCCGCTGCTGACAGCAATATTGCTATCCGTACCGCAGGAGAACTGCTGCGTCGTGCTATTCCAAAGCAGTTTCTGTCCCGCACCGGAACAGGAGCTGAGACCGGCACCGGAGAAAGCCGATGCAGCGTAGAGTCTAGAGCCCGAGAAGGAGCCTAAGACTTCGAGCTTGGCTTTTGGAGTAGTTGTGCCAATACCAAAAGATCCGAGAGCGTAGGATGTGCCATTCATGATTTGAAGAGCACCACCTGAGATCGTTCCAACGGTGTTCACATTGTTCTTGAATCTTGCGACCCCAGAAACTGTGAGCGTTCCCGAGGAACTGAGAGATTTCTCGGCGTGGAGAATGTTTCCGGAAGCGGTTTGGAGAATCTTAAGACCGATGTAACCGGAGCTGAGGTTCACAGTCAGCGCTCCCGTCATCGTGTCGCCGGACGTATTGACGTAACGCAGATCTGCACCGGTCTGCGAAAGACCTCCTCCACCTGCGGAATTATCGTCATCAGCCCAACTTAGTTGGCCGGCTGCATTGGTTTTCAGCACTTTGCCCGAAGCTGCGCCATCGGAACCCGGGAACGTGTACAAAACACCCCCGATCGTCACCGTGGAATTGAACCGAACATTGCCATCGAAGATACTCGAGCCGGAAACAGTGAGTAGACGCCCCGCATGCAAGGCATTGCCGGAAGCGGTGCCGGAGATGACAAGACCAAGACCGTTGCTCGCGATTGTCAGCATTCCGTCCATCGTATCGCCCGAGACATTCACATATCGGGCATCAGCCGAAGTCTCGGAAATACTCGTGTCACTCGCTGCTGCAGTTGCCTGCACCGGCTGGCCTCCCCCGCTTCTGGACTCCGGATCGCTGGACGGCTTCCGTCCCCTACCGGGCTCATGCACGAAGTCGGAAAGTGCTCCGGATGGCGTCATGAAACTCCACGAAATCTTTCCGTCGATGAATGAGAGAACCTGATTATCCTTCGCGGGAGCGAGGGCGTACTTCTCACCTCGGGAGAACCCGAAGAACATCGAAATCACGGACTTCAGGCGGATCTTCAGACGGTCCAGCCTGCGCACCCTCGTCTCCGCCATGGCCGATGTCCGGTCTCCCCTCACAATCGTCGGAGATTCCCCTGCATCCAGCATCATCTCCCTCGGTCCGAAAGCGATCTTCTGCGGTCCGAACAACTCACTCTGCTCGCCGGAAGATGAAACGCGCCACAGATCTTTCTCCGCAGGACCGAATAAACCCCTGGATGCCATCTTCCTTCCGCGTGAAACAGAAACGACAGCCGGCTCGGCAGCCGGAACAATCTGTCCGTCCGACGAAGCAAGCGACAGGATGAGTGCCGCAAGAACGAAACTGGCCAGTGGTCGGCGGACGGTGTTCATGTGTATGTTTGTTTTCGCGCGTGCGTTCCTTATATGGCGCAAGCGTAAAATCTTATTATTTTAGCATACTACTGCGGTTTTTGACATGCTCAGACATACAACCAGATTATAGTATTATCCATGTGTCAACTGCTGATGCGGGAGGTTCCTCATGAGAAAAGAACGCTCTTCATCCCTTTTTGAAGCCAAAATAATGAAAGCGTGTCGTCTTGGTCCTCCGGAGTGCATCCCGAATCGCCTCGAAGAGGCATGAAATGAGTGTGCTTTCCCCCCACTCATTATGCACAGCAATGCCCTTCAAGATTTGGACGCAATCGATGCCGCGATGGCGTCAGTTGGCACAGGAGAATTCCTAGGGATCGACGTATCTCCGACCCGACTCGGCACCCATGCACGCATGAGCAATGCGATGAAAAAACGTCAAAAACATGAGCCGATCAGCAGCGAAGTCTCAGGAATGATCGAACCGTTTGAAAGCAGGATGCTGCCCTCCACGCTGCTGCATCCGCTGACGGATTCATCCTTTTCGATGACGCTGAAAAGCGGTGCGACGATGTCCGATGGCATCCTCCAAACCAACGGCGGAATCTCCGAGATCGCCGATAACGATACACTCGATTTCGGGACAGGAGATTTTACGATCAGTGCATCGGTTCAATTCCAGAGAAACAACGAAATTGAGATGATTCTTTTCAAGATTGCCAGAGGAGCGAACACGCAAGGATATGGGCTGCGAAAAATGAACGATAATTCAATTCAGGGTTTACTGTTTGATGGAAATGGCAATTTCCTGGCTCTGAATTCCATTGGAAAGATAACGGATACGACGGGATTTCATGACATCAGCATGGTGAGAAAAGATGGGATTCTCGAGCTCTGGATCGACGGACAGAACCAACAAACGACGATCTCTGAAGGTGCGCAAGGAAATTACGACATCACGAATTCTGCTCCGATGATTATCGGAAGAACAGACGGTGGACACTACCAGTTGGAAGCGAAAATTAAAACATTGCTGATGACGAAAGGAGCCTTCACGCCGACGGAGATGGCGGAATTGCAGAAAGTGCAAGACAGCCCTTTAGTAAGCCAAGAAACTGCGAATGTAATTGCTGAAAAAGTTGCGGAGCAACAGAAAGTCCAAATGCAGACAGAAACGTACATCGAACGTCAGATGCTCTCGTTCTCGGATCTCCCGAACGGCACGTATTCGAAAGGAGATAATTTCTTCACACTGAAAGACGGAACAAAGATCAGGGTCTTCAATGACGAAGCAAGCATCGTCATTAGTAACGGAACGATCCAAGCACAAAAGTCCAACGGAGAAGCTTCATGGATCTGGATCGGATTTCAGGATGATGTTCCGAGAAAAGTGAGCAATCTCGACATACGCTATGACCCGACTTCCGGAGGCAGTGCGCAGCCTCGAATCTCGTACGGATCGAATGACGCAAATCATAAAATCGTGCCTCTGACGAATGGCGGAATGTTCCCGATCAATCAGCTCATGAGACGTGCGATCATCGAAACATTCGAACATCGCGGCACGGGGATAGCGGGCATAGAAGTGGAAGTGGAAAAAACGAGAGAAGTGCCTATCGTTAGCCAAGAACCTGAAGTAACCGTTGCAAGCCTGAGTAAAGAAACTCAGAGTGCGAAGCAAGCCACCGTGTCTCGTATCGAAACCTACACTGAACCGGAATTTATTTCATTTGCAAACGTTCCGGATGGAACATATGCGAGAGGGAATTTTCACATAGTGAACCTGACTTCGGATATAAAGATCCGACTCTACAGTGATGATGATTTCGTCATTAACGGCGGAGTCATTACACCAAAGATCGGCAGCGGAAACGACTGGATCCACGTCAGCCTTGCCGATGGCCAGAGTCCGATTCCAGTCTCATCCGTTCGCGTGCGCTATAACCCAAATGGTGGAATCGCGCAGGGTATGTTGCATGTTCTATCAGAAGATGACACAAACAGAGTCATTAAAATTTCAGAGCAGGGAGACATCCCCGTTCAAGGACCGATCAAGCGTGTCCTTATGACACTTGAACGGCATGAAGGAGCGCTGCTTGGGATGACGTTAGACGTCACGAAAACACGAGAGATCATCGTCCCCGTCGCCGAGGAACCGGCTGAAAGCGTCGAAGGTATAAGTGAAGAAACCCTCACGACCATTGCAGAAGTTATTGCCAGTCAGGAAGCAGAGTCGGTGATTCGACCCGAGGCATCGGAGACGATCGAAGAGCATGCGCCACTTCTTCGCGTCGTGGGTATCCAAGGCTCCAACATCACCCTCGCCGCATCTTCTCCGATGACGGGCGGGAACAGCGTAAGGTTTACCAATTTGCAGGATGACGGACTCTTCACCGGCAGCGTTATCCAAGGAGTCACCGATGGATCCGTCACCCCGGTCTCACTTGGCATGAACGCCGCGAACGGAACCGGAAATTATCGAATCGTTCTCGCGGGAGGACCGAATGGAAGTACTCTCGCCTCGGTGGAAGTCCACTGGGACAGAGACAGCAAGAAGCTCTCCCTCGCAGGCAGCGAGAAGCTCTGGGAATGCAGCGAGCAGATCGGAAAAGTCATGAATGCGCAGACGCAGGAAGTGCTTGCTCTTGCCAAAAACCCGATGGTCGGAAGCGGTGTGTTGCAAGCGATGCAACAGGAATCCCTCATCGACGGCGTGCGCGCACTCCCCTCCTCGGGCATCAGCATTCCGGAGTTTGAATCGGCATTTTGGAATGCGCATCCGGAGTGGAAAGACGATGCGATTCACGAGACCGCCGTCAGGGAATCTCAGCGAACCGGATACACGGCAACACAGATCTATAATCGCATCGTCACGCAGCGAAACGATACCCTGAGCATTCTTCGGGATGCCTACGGCAGGTACATCAGTCATATGGGCGACCTTCTTCAGGAAGGCGTCCGTGTCCTCTCGGCAGTCCGAAACGGCGAGAACGAACCGGACATTCGCAGGAATTTTGCGATCCTCGTCGACCAGATCTCTACGAATCTGACGATGTTCAAACTCTCGGATATCAGTATCCGCATACCCGATGGAAATACGCTTCTGGAAGCGGTAAAGTCGGTATGGACGACAAGATGCGGGGAGTTGATAAAGATCAGTTCAGAGACAGCAAGGTTGCAAGCGGCAGATGTGTATCAAGCCGGATTGGTCACAAAAGGATTTGTCGAACTTTCCGATGGACAGAAAGTTGCCTCGGATGATCCAAGAGCATCGACGAAGCTTGTGTTCTTTTTGGATGAGATGAATAGACCAACTCTAAAACCACAGGGAGAGGTTGCTCTTCAGGGTGGAATAGAGACATATGCGATACAAAAATCAGACGGTCAAAACCAAATCGTTGCTAATACAGAATTTAAATGGATAGGCAATGGTTATGATCTGATAAAAGAAAGTGAAATACCAACAAGCAAAAATACGCTGATCGTCGTGATTTATGGATCGAATCAACTCCCGGGGGATCAGATATCAGGGTTCGACACCCTAGTGAAGAATTTACAAAATGATTACGAGCATATTGTGTCGTTTACTCCGGGTAAAAATCCATCCGCAGCAGGAGAAGATCGTCTGCTTCCGGATCCAGATGCAGCAATGGAATCCATGAAACTGCAGCTTAAAGAATCCTTTGCAGGCAATCCATTACTCTCCAATGTGGTTCTTGTTGGGTACAGCTGGGGTGGTGGTGCAGTTTACGAACTATCAAAATGGATCAGTGAGAATAAGCAAGCATTCAATATTACCATCTCTGCAACGGTGTATGTAGATGCAGTTACAAATCCTGCTGCTAGTGGTGGATCAGTTCTAGAAAGCGCCAGTGCTGAAAATAGATTACCCATTGGTACTCAAGCCATGCTGAATATTTATCAATCAGATACGGGTCTAATCAGCGACAAAACTATTAATGGAGGCCCAATTTATAATCCCTCAATACTTGTGCAGGAAATAGATTTTGATGCTCTATCTGACCAATTTACCCACGAAACAATGGATGAGGCTTCTGTTTGGACAATTTTGGACTTTATTCGAGCAAGAATACACTCCAAAAAAGATTTAATTTCAACTCAACAGGTTTAATTGCCCTATTATCTCCATCAATTATGAAGCTGTATATCTCCATATCAATGCATAAGCTGCTTCTATACAGCTTCATTTATTTTTCTATCACTTATGCACTATTTACACTCACGACAGGAGGCTGGCAAGCATTATTTTTTATCTATTTTAGTATTTTTTTCTGGATTTTATTAATAATTATTCTTTCCATTGGTCTGCTTATTCGATGGAAAATCACTAGAAATAATCTAATTACAATCAATACCGAATGGCTAAAACTTCTTTTGATAATCCAATTTTTTGCAATTTTACTGAATCACAGTGACTGCGGAGACAATCCAGGGTCATATTCTTTCCTCAAAGTGCTTTTTTATCGATTATCTGGAACGGGGAAATTATGCATGTATGAATCTCCAGATATCATCTACACACTTTCGATATTTTTCTTACTCGCATACCTAACAATGCTGATTCTAGTTCTGATAGGAATACTTCTACAAACAAGAGTAATAACTGGGGTGAAGAAATCCTAATCTCCTCTCTATCCCTCCTTCATGGGCAGCTCAAAGCTGAACGTCGTGCCTTTGCCGACCTCACTCGTAAACCACATCTTGCCACCCTGCCCTTCGATGGCACCTTTTGCGACGTAGAGACCAAAACCATTGCCTTCCACGGTGTTCCGCACATTGCTCGCGCGATACATCTTCCCGAAGATCTTCCCCTGATCCTCCTTCGGAATACCGCAGCCTGTATCGCTGACGGAGCAACGCATGATGCCGTTCTCGATCTTGAGGTCAAACGTCACCCTACCGCCATCCGGCGTGTATTTTACGGCATTCGTGAGCAGGTTCTCCACCGTCATGCGCGTGTACCGCTTATCAAGGAGCACCGTCGGCAACGTCTTCGACATATTCTTGATGAAGTTAAGCTTCTTCTGCTCCACCGTTGGTTCCACCACCTGCAGGATCTCCGTGAAGAACTCATTCAGGTTGAGCGGCTGCGGTGTGAGCTGCATCTTCCCAAGCTGAATTCTCGATACATCGAGGATCATGCTCACAAGATCTGCAAGATTTACCGCCTGGCCGCGCATAACATTGGCTTCCTTCTTCTGCTCCTCGTTCATCTGACCAAGGTCACCATCAAGAAGCGATTCCAAATCCCACCGAATCGCCGTAATCGGCTTTGCAAGCTGATGCGCGACGATGCCAAGAAGTTCGTCCTTCTGGCGGTCGAGTTCTTTGAGTTGTTCATTTGCAACTTCTAATTCGACTGCTAATTTTTCAATTTTTTCGCGAGCTACAGCTTCCCTCCTACCGCTTCTAACAAGCAAAATGCCGAATCCAAGCGACGCTATGAAAGTGATTATTGTTAATGATTTATCTGTAGTATTTTCAAGAAAGAAAAACTGTGATCCCACCATAATAATCAATACATAAGCAAGCAGCTGTGTTCCGATGAGACGAATTTTAAAAATCTCCAAATTTGTAATTGAATATACAATCATGAAAAGAAATACAGGCAATACAAACAGGCTATAAAGATTGATTTCATAAACACCTGTTTGACTCGATATGTACTCTGTAACAGAAAAGATGCTGAAAAAAAGTACAAGCGCCGAAGAAACTATAAAAATTTGCAATTTCCTTGCCTTCTCAATTTTCCTCATCTTAAAAAAAGCATAAAACATGATAAAAGCAATTACGAGTATCTCTAAAAGAAGCTTATATTCGGAAAGGAAATCATTGTTTAGAGCCTCGCATACTGGCTGATAAAAAAGACTAATAGATTGATTTTTTAGAGTTATCCACCATGCGGGAAAAATCAGTAAAAATAAAAGGAATTTGTACAAAATAGAAATATCTTTTTCCTTTACAAGAACTACAAAAAAATATGCACCAAGCAAGTAAAAAACAATATTGATGTAATCAAGCGGTGACCAGACAAAGGAAACAAAATTGTAATCATCTGCAGTCCATGCAATAACATCACCAAGAAGCCATGCACAGAAAGTAAATGTAAATAATGCAAAAACTTTTGAAAGAAGAGAAAACCTTGATTTTATTAGTACAAAAGCACTTACTACTATAGTAATAAAAATAGGTATTAAATGAGAATAATACGCTATTTTGTGATAATCTTTCGTTGTCTCAAAACATGTATTTATATCCATAACTATTATTATACAGCATTTTATTTTATTATGGAATGAGAATTCTCATAAGGATAGGAAGTCCAATATGAAGAATTTTGAGTATCGATTGGCAAAAGCGAAACAATAATTGGTTTCTTCCCAATTTTTTTCCAAATATCAACAAAGGATGGTAAAAAGACCTCTCTTATGAATTTTAACTCAGAGCCCTCCAAAACGAAGTTTTCAAACAATATCCCATTTCTTATAAATAAGGCTGTGTAATTGTGATAATAATCACTAGCCCTATCACCTAAACTATGAAACCACTCTGATGCATCAAATAAATATTGCTGACTATTTGGAAACACAGAAAAAAGTAGTTCATGATGAAAATCGACAAGTGGTTTATTCCAAAGCGTTTTAACTTCGCGGATTTTTTTTCCTCCACTTTCATTAAAATCAATAATATTTGCTGTCTGTTTTTCATTTCTCTTAAAACTGACTCCTGTCTGCTTATGGAATCTTAGCTTACCTAGTGAATATTTTAATATATTGCGTGAAGTAAATAAATCGTCCAAATACTCTAAAAATAGAGGGGCAATATTCACAGATTCCGTAATCTCCATAAAATGGTGAAGTTCATAATTTGGCGTAAAAAGCTGTCTAAAAAGCACAGCTCTAAATTTATCTATGAAAGGCTTAGGTATAACCTTGTTAAAATATTCATTCATTTTTTTTTGTAACTCCTTATCAGTCCATCGTTTTCGAATCTCTACTACTGCCTCTGGGAGCGGCGTATAAACAAATTCATCGAATTTTTTCTTATCTAATATTAACTCAGATAAATCAATGCCATCCAAAGTGGAAAGAAGACTCATGATGGAAGTTGGGTGCAAACATCCTCAGGCGATTCCCCACAAGGAATTTGAACACATTGGATAATATTTTCTTTGCATTCCTTTTCGCAAGAATTATCGCTACAAATTGCAAAATCATAAGCCTTAACGTAAAACTGTTTATAAAATTCATATTCATTTGGTGGGCAAGTATCGGGAATACTGCAATCTCTGGAAAAACAAATTTCAGTCTGTGGATCACAGTTTGTTTCGATAAGATAATCGTAGTTTTTGCTATAAAAGTATTTATAAAAACTGGACAAAACTGGAAACAGAAGAATAAAAAAAGAAATAACTAGAAACCTAGAGCCATTTGAAATCCCAGCACTACTCATAATAAGAGTATGTATAATCCAATATACATAAATTTACAATAAAATCTTTTCTTTGGACTAATGTTATTCAAGTATTCAGTGCGAGACTGTTAAAAGTGTTAGACCCAAAAATACAAGACAGAAACTTACTATTTTTATGCTAATCGATTGTTGGGTTAGCAATTCTCGTGGTGCCTTAGAAGGACAAAAGGCAATCCATACCCATGCAACACACATGACCATAAAAGGTTGCACGTTAGCAATTACTGATACAAGAGATAAAGGTCCTGATAGATAAGCTAATGCGCCAAAATACTCAGCCAAAAAATAGAGAGAAACTGTTAGAAAGCAAATCGCAAAGAAAAAATAGTCAGATCCGATATTCCTAATATGGGATTTGAGTTTAAGGGGCAATACCAAGGGCAGACTAATAGACAAAATTTCTCTGCCAATTAGCATCCAGAAAAAAACAGCAGCAGCACTTTCTCCAGCATCAATTGCAACTTTTTTTACAATATAATATGGAAGATATAGAAGTGCTAATGTACTAAAAAGATACAGCGTAAATCTTAAATTAATATGTTGATGATAAAGAGAAAGTAATAATGTCCCACCAATTATCATCAAAGATCCAGCAGATTGTTGGAAAGACCAAGATTCATGAAAAAAGAAAAATCCGACAATACTTAGAAATAATGAAAGAATTGACCAGGAGGCATTTAATACCGATACATCAACATGGTTAAGAACATAAAAAAACCACAAATCCGCAGCATATGCAGTTATTCCAAAAAGTATCAATACAAGAATCCATGATGACCGTACATCAATCCAAAAACTAATAAGTAGTAGAAGTGGCAGGCTGATACACGATTGAATCCAAGTCAAAGCAATCGGTGATTTAACATAGTTATGTACAAAAACTGAATTTAAAACATTCACAAGTGCCCATGCAAAAGTGCTAAGAAGAACAAAAAGAAGCCACATAACCAAAGTATACATCTTGATGGTCTTTTTATTCCGAAATACCTCGCACCTCGGGTGCGGGGTTGGTTCCCAGAGGTGGTAGCATCTGTCGGTGAGCGAACACATCCATAAACGTCATAACAAGACACTCCTTACTGTACCACTTGGTCTGTCCTGTGAAATACAGGAGAAAAACCCTTACCGAGCCCGTCGTGCAATCTTTGAAAAACATGTGTCTCCTGATCCAAGAATGCTATGAAATCAGATTCATCGAAATCGGAGCCGATGAGGATCATGTGCATTTCCTCATCCAGAGCGTTCCTCTCCTTGCACCAACAAGAATCGTTCAAGTCACAAAAAGTCTCACATCAAAGCATCTTTTCCAGGAGCATCCTGAACTCAAGCTTATCCTGCGCGGAGGGCATTTCTGGACGAGTGGTTACTACATGAACACCGTCGGACAATATGCTAACGAAGAAGTCATCAAGCGCTACGTTCAGAACCAAGGTGGTCACTACAAGCAATTCCATCGACAGCAATTCAGTCTGTTCGATCTTTAACTCCGTAGATAACTCGCACTCAGAGTGCGGGGTACTTCATTCCTGCCAAACGAAAACTAATTTTCTAAATCTATATCCAGCCCCAGTAGTGCAACAACATGTCCATTCGAATCATAAATAGGACTCGTAGCACTAGTAAACTTTCCCCACTGGTCAATAATCAGAGGCGTAAAACTAGATTTCTTCATGCCATCCCTAAAAAAGCCGTCCAAATCATAATACATAAAGCCTGGAAATGCATTCTCGTCATCTTCGGTGAATGGACCAATATCTTCAATATTAGAATGAATTTGTGATGGCAAATTCCAGTTTGCATCGGCATCTGCCACGAATTCAAACATCCCCTCATCATCGGTCGGTCGCATAATATAAGCATATGTCACATCTGAATTTCTATTCCGTATCTCATTCAACCTCTTAAATACTCGTTGATACGCCTCAGTCTTCATATCTTTTGCCCAATGCAGCTGCTCAAGATCCTTCGGATCAAATTCGCTTGCTGCCGTGACTGCAATGGCCATAAGCCTCTCTCCCGTCTGCTCTATCAACAATTTTTTGTGATACTGCTGAAACACGAAGATAATCCCATAGAAAAGAGTCGCAAGAAAAAGTACCCACAGAACTGTCTTTCTTACATTCTTCCTCATCTCCTCCAAGCACTCCTCCATCAGCGACCTATTCTCCGACCAAAAACGAATGATCATAAACAGCGCAAAGAAGCCGATGAATGCATAGAGTGGCGTAAAAGAGGCAGCTGATAAGCGATCTAGATTGCTTGCGAGCATATCAACACCAAGTACTGCGACCGTTTCACCGGAGAGATTCTTAATTTGTGCAGTACTCGTAATGAATGTTCCCCATTGGTCGGTAATTGGTTTAGGATCAACAATTGGCTTTGCAAAAGCATCAACAGACCATGGATAAGGACTGATATCGTATAAGTCTCCCGGATAACTGAGTTGATCTGCTGAATCAAAATTTCCATCATTGTTTAAATCTTTCGTTACACTCGGATCAAGGGAATCTGCATCTGCAACAAACTTCCATTTCCATGGATCATCGGTCTTTCTCATAAGATAAGCATTTTGAATATCTTTATTACTGCGACGAATGAGATTTAGTGTCGCAACCAATTTTGCATACTGAGGCCTTGCGATATCTTCAGGATTCCAAATCGCATTCACATCCAAAGCATCGAATTGCAATGAACCAGTAATTGCCACAGCCTGCACCTTCTCCTTCAGACGCTCAAGATTCAGGTCCCTATTCGTCTTATAGAGACCAAATGTCAGTATTCCACTCAGCAAAGCGAAAATGATGAGGGCGACGATGCTGCGCTTTCCGAGAAAGAACTCGCGAAGTTTTGAGAAAATGCGAGTACTGAGAGGTACAACAGTCGGAGTGGCTGCCGCTGACGCAGGTCCATTGCCGCTCTTCTCGTCACTCAGCGTCCTATTCCACAGAGCATCGAACGTTGCTCGCTCGGTCTTCGCGATCTCCGGGAAATTCAGGAAGCAGGCATTCAGATTCTTCTGGTCGATATAGGCGACGGTGCCTCCTGCGATAGTCTTCTCGAAGGTGAGAGGGAGCTGAGACTCGGGAACGAGAAGCGTCTTTCTATATTCGAACATATCGCGTGACTGGAATCTGCGTGCGAGAGGGCTGTCGGTGGCGAGGACTCGCTGGAAGATCTTGCGTACCTGTCTCCTGCGAAAGAGATCAACACGAAAAGCACGGAGAGGATCGTCTTCGGCGAGGTACAGAACGGGCATCATCGTGAGGACCTCCCCGCCGACCTCAAGAAGCTTGTCATAGGCTTTCTGCACACCCTCCTCCCCCGAGAAATGCTCCATATCGGGCCTACCCTTATCGACCTTGAGCGTTGCGATGAATGTCTCGAAGTTCTCCTGTCTCTTCTCCAGCGTTTCCTTCCTGCCCTTCATATCGGTCTTGACCCACTGCACCACGGCATCGAGCGAGTGGATCTGGTACACCGGATGACCATTGCTCATCTCACGCTTGATGATGTTCTTGCTCATCAACTTCTTCATGGCTTGGTCAATCAGCCCTGTCGACTTCCCCATCTTCGTTGCAAGCTCGCGGATCGTGAGGGAGTTGTGCTCGAGAAGTTTCCGAAGGATCAGCATTTCGGTTTGCGTAAAACCGGCTTCCTTGAGATATGCCTCGATGCTTTGGGGGAGGGAGGTATTCATGAAAAATGACGTACGAACAAACTTGCACTCTACTACAAAAAATAGTGAAGTCAATAGCTTTGAAAGGCCTTATACATGCGATTCAAGTGCTCTTAAGATTTATTTACCCCTTCTTTTTGCGCGAAAAAGTCCCAACTTGTGGCGCACGCCACCCCTTTGAATGTCGCTTGCGAAACAAAAAAATGCGCGAAGCGCGGGTCTCGCGGGTTCCCGCGCTGGAGCGTCACCTTGAAGGGAAAGAGAGCTCACGAGAGAAAACCGTTAAGGTTTTCTTTCGTGAATTACTCAAGCACCCCCTCCTTCTGCAGCCGCTTCAAATCCTTCTCGAAGCTGATCATTCCTTCGCTTCCACCTGTCTGCAGAACCGAATTGAGCTCAGACAGACGGTTTTCTCGGATAATATTCGAGACAGCCGGAGTCCTGACAAGAATTTCGCGATTCGCGATGCGACCTCCCCCCTTCTTCGGGAGAAGCCGTTGGGCGATGACGGCGCGGAGAGACACCGAGAGCTGCATCCTGACTTGCGACTGCTGGTGTGGCGGAAAGACGTCCACGATACGGTCGATTGTCTGCGCTGTGTTCGATGTATGAAGTGTGGCAAGAACGAGGTGACCGGTTTCGGCGAGCGTAAGGGCGAGCGCAATACTCTCGAGATCACGCATTTCACCAACCATCACGATATCGGGGTCCTGCCTGAGCACGTGCTTCAAGCCCTCGGGGAAGGACGGAAAGTCCGCACCGAGCTCGCGCTGCTGCGTGAGGCCTTTGCCTGCAGGCAACTGAAATTCGATCGGATCTTCGAGTGTGATGACGTTATAGGGCGACTCGGTCAGGAGCTGCGCCGTGATTGAGGCAAGCGATGTGGACTTTCCGGATCCCGTCGGACCCGTGAACAAAAGAAGGCCGTCACGACTCCTCGCAAGATTCATCACAGTTTCGGGCATGCCAATTTCCTCGAGCGAAGGAATCTTGCTTGGAATGATGCGCGCGGCAAACGCAGGCTCGCCGGAGACGATATGGCAGTTGATGCGAAGCCTCACACCGCTACTGAGCACGTGCGAACAATCCAGATCTTTTTCAACGAGAAATCGCTTGTATTGAGCTTCCGAGAGAAACGAATGAATCAGCTCCGTAACTTTCTTTCCGGTGAGCTCTTCCCCGAGAGGCTTTAAAAGCCCGTCCACCCGGATCATCACCGAACGGCCCGATACCGCATGAATATCGGACGCACCTTTGGAGGCCGCGATTTCGAAGAGAGTCGGAGACATCGGGACAGTATAGCAGAAAAAGGAAACCGAGGAAACCAACGAAACCAATGAAAAGCTGCTCTCCTCGGACTCTTCGGAATCTTTGGTTTCTTTGGTTTCGTCTCTCTGTCTACTCCTTTGTCCTCACCATCCTCTTACCGGTCCTTCGCCTTTCTCCCCATCTCCATCACCGCCTTTGCGACCCTCTCGAGCGACGCTTCATCAAGATCGTAGTCAAACCCTTCCTCCAGCCAGTTACTGAGGACCTGCGCCTCGCGCTCTTTGTCCGGAGCATCATCATCGAGCTGATTCAGAACCTGACGGACCACGGTCATGCGACGTGACAGCAATTCCACGATCTGACGATCGATTCCATCCACTTGCCTGCGAAGATCCGCTGTCGAAGACATCCGAGCGCTGATTCTCTCTGTATGCAGTTTTTTTGCAATTGACAAGCAATCCAAGCATACGGGTGAACACAATACAGTGAAAAATATGAAATAAAATTGCTCTGTTAAAGAAATGAGGAAAGCCCGCCTACGCCTGCGGGCTAGGGACGGGCAGGCATCCCGCTCCCATTCTCAGTACATTGCTTTCGATTCAGCGGCATCCGCTCCCCTTCGTAAAATTTTCTCCTACAATACGATCATGGACAAAACAGCAGCACAGAAACGCATCGAACAGTTGAAAGCGGAAATTCTTCGCCTGAATCGCGCCTACTTCACCGAGAGCAAAACACTCGTCCCCGAGGCTGTGCGGGACAGTCTGAAAGCGGAACTGATTGCACTGGAGAAAGAATTCCCGGATCTGATGAGCGCCGATTCCCCGACACAGCGCGTAGGAGCACCACTGGACGGAAGACTCCCGAAACAAAAGCATCTGCATCCCAAAGAATCCCTGCAAGATGCCTTCAGTAGAGCGGATCTCGATGAATGGGTGGAGATCATGCAGCGGGCACTCGGCAGTGCGGGGGCATCATTTGAATTTGAAACGGAACTGAAGATCGACGGACTGAATATGTCGCTTGTCTACAAACAGGAGGGTGGGAAATATCACTTCATCCGTGCCGTCACGCGCGGCAACGGCATCGAGGGTGAAGATGTCACACATACGGTGAAAACGATTCAGGAAATTCCACTCACGCTTATCTTGCCGAAGAAGTATGCATTGAAAGAATGTCCTCAGTTTCTCGAAGTCGGCGGCGAGGTCTACATCGAGAAAGCCACGCTCGAGAAGATCAATAGCAAGCTCCCGAGTGATGAAAAATTCGCCAATCCCAGAAACGCCGCAGCGGGATCGGTTCGCCAGCTGGACCCTTCGATTGCGGCAGGTCGGGATCTGAAGATGTTCTGCTACTCGCTGGATGCAAGTGCCGTAGATGCACTCGGTATCGAAACCCAGAAAGAGCTGATGGACATGCTGATCGCATGCGGACTGCCGGTCGATGCGTCTTTTTCGGTACTCCCCTCCATCGACGCAGTCGAAAAACTCTACGAAAAAATCGGAGAGAAGCGCGACTCTCTCCCCTACGACATCGACGGCATCGTGATCAAGATCAATGACCGAAGGATCCAAAAAGACCTCGGGTCGACGGCAAAGGCACCGCGCTATGCCCGCGCATTCAAGTTTGCCGCTCAGGAAGCATCGTCACGCATCCTCGATATAGAGCTGCAGGTGGGGCGTACGGGGGCGATCACTCCCGTTGCGCACCTGAGCCCAGTGCAGCTTGCCGGAACGACCGTAACGCGAGCGACGCTCCATAACGAAGATGAGATCAGGAGACTCGACATTCGTATCGGTGACACGGTGATCGTCCGCAAAGCAGGCGACATCATCCCCGAAGTGATGGAAGTCCTCGTGAATCTGCGTGAGCAAGGTGCGAAGCCGTATCACTACCCCGCACATTGCCCAAGCTGCGGCACGCTTCTCGTACGTCCCGAAGGCGAGGTGGTGCATCGGTGCCCGAACCAAAACTGCAAGAGCGTGCGACTCGAGCGCCTCACGCATTTTGCGTCGAGATACGCGATGAATATCGAAGGCTTGGGAGACGAAACGGTGGAAGCCCTCGTCAATGCCGAACTCATCAGCGATGCAGGAGATATTTTCTTCCTCACGGACAGCGATCTTCTCACGCTTCCGCTCTTCAAAGAGAAGAAGACCAGTAAGCTCCTTGCGATGATCGAGAAAGCGAAAATATCGCCTCTCGAGCGTTTTCTCTTCGGTCTCGGCATACGCCACATCGGTCGGGAGACCGCCGAACTGCTCGCAAAAAGATTGGACTGGAAACAATCTGATTCAATGCTGAAGCCCTCGGATATCGCTGTCACGGTACAGGCGATTTCCGAGGAAGAATTGCTTGCGATCGACGGCATCGGCGGGGTACTCGCAAAAGCCCTGAAGGAATGGATGAACGATCCCGATAACCGCTCGCTCCTGCATAAAATGGACAACGGGGGCGTACGTCTAGCCGTTGCAAAGACCGGAGCAATTCCTCAGATTTTTACGGACAAGATTTTCGTTCTTACGGGAACACTCCCCTCTCTCGGTCGCGAAGAAGCGAAAGCGATGATCAAAGACAGAGGCGGAAAAGTGAGCGGTTCCGTCAGCAAGAAAACAACGTTCGTTCTCGCAGGCAGCGAAGCGGGAAGCAAGCTGGATGATGCGAAGACGCTCGGGGTACGAGTGATTGATGAAGTGGAGTTTCTGGCGATGTTGTAGCTCCTACCCAATAAGCCCCCTCCTCATATCCAATTCCTGCACCGAAATCTGCTTGCCCCTTTCATCGAGTACTCGCAACGTCCACGCTAGATTGATCTTCACCTTCCACCGCGTATCAGATGAGAGTCGAAGTTCAATCGATGAGCCTTTCGCCACTGAAACAGATTTCAGAAGCGGTAAGTAGATCTGCTCCCAGTGCGTTGCTGGCTTCATCGGACTCGTCGAGAGCTCCACTCCCTTCACAAGCTCCGCGTTCCACCAAAGTGCGAAGCCGTGGACTGTCGTTGGCTCGGAAAATTTCCAAACAATGTCGGCTCTGCGAATGCTTTCATTCTTCTTGGAAAAATCGATGCTGTCCCACTGTCGTATAGCATCGGGAATGGCTAGCAAATATTCTTTTTTTACTGTCTTCACATAGATGTTGTTCATGGCGATCTCTCTGGCTTCCGTAAAATCGAGATCGAATCCGACATGCGGCCAGACGTCGATCTCCTTCTGCAAACGATCTGAAACAACAGGGCAGACGAACTGACTGATCTTTGCCGGAATAACAATTCCATTCGGCTTCAGAAAACGCTTTCCGTCCTCGATCGACTCGAGAATATTCTCTTCAAGCGCGTAATTTCCGAGTGTCTCGGACATGAGAACGTCTACTTTCGGAAGACCATGAACCTCCGTCGAGTGCTTGCAGAGAATCGTGCAGTTCTTTATGCCATTTCGCTTCGCGAGTGCTTTGCTCGTCTCGCAGATCTCACCTGATTCGATCAGCGTGACGTGCTTTGCTCCTAATCTTGATGCAAGGAAGCTCAAAAATCCCGTTCCTGAGCCAAGATCGATAATCGTCGTCTCGCCTTTCTTGATCACCTTTTTCATCGCCTCTGCAAATGCATCGTTACGAATAGCATCGCCGAGAAGTTTTCGCTGGAGATCGATCACCTCTCCATCTTACTCCACCCACAGCAACATACTCTTCAGATAATCCGTCTCCGGATGATAAATATTCACCGGATGATCCTCTGCATGATGATGTCTCTGCAAAATCCGCACCGACCTCTTCGCCTGCCTCGCGGCATGGAAGACAATCGTCTGAAAAAGCCCTGTGTCTATCTGATACGAGCAGGAGCACGTGAGCAGCAACCCTCCCGGCGGAAGCATCTCCATCGCCATTCGATTGAGATCCGTATAGGCGTGCTTGGCAAGATCGAGCTCCGTGTCACGCTTGGCGAATGCAGGCGGATCGAGAATGATGAAATCGTACGGACGCGGAAAGGGTCTGCGACGCAAA
>SXGR01012506.1_pt1 | contig 18079 bp, 23 predicted proteins | sample 3174711 | NCBI WGS metagenome assembly SXGR01 (sample SAMN11356860, study PRJNA531348) | freshwater metagenome | isolation source: freshwater sample F1-60 | place: China: Fuxian Lake, Yuxi | collected 2017-12-25
CAATTGGGATCATCGCATCAATCGCTTTAATACCTGTTTGAACTGGCTGCTCAACTGGCTGACGAGCAAGTACGCCTGGCGCGATTTTTTCGATAGGATACACCGCCGCCGCCTTGATTGCACCCTTGCCATCAATCGGATTACCGAGCGGATCAATTACGCGACCGATAAAGCCAGGACCAACTGGAATCGACAAGATCTTGCCGGTTCGCTTTACAGAATCACCTTCTTTAATGTGGCGACAGCTACCCAAAATAATCGCACCAACCGTATCTTCTTCAAGGTTAAGCGCAACACCGATTGTTCCACCTGGAAATTCCAACATTTCAGATGACTGACATTTGCGAAGTCCTGAAATTTTCGCGATACCATCACCTACCTCAATCACGGTACCAACTTCAGAAACCTCAGGCTCGTCAGACATTGACTGTACCTGCTTTGTTATTGTTTCAATTACGTAATCTCGCATGTTAGCTTTCATAGATTTTTTTCAATCGAGTGGCTACCGTGCCATCAATGATCACACCATCCATCTGAATTTTCACGCCTCCAATAACGTGTGGATCGATTGTATGATCAATGATTACCTCGCGTCCCAACTCTTGTAATTCTTTTGTAACTTCTTTTGATAATTCGCGTGTTGCTGTTGTCGAAACACGAACAACACCATTTTCCTTATCGTGAATTTCGCCGAACAACGAAACGATGCGTGGCAATAATGAACTTGCTCGTGACTTACGCAAAATCTGCACAAACTTTTTTGTTTTGTGCGGAATCTCTGACTCTTTTGCGTCTTTAACTATGTGAGCCAGTGCTGTTGCCCACTGTCGAGCAGTCAATCGTTTCATATCATCCGAATCGGATCACCCTAATTATTTCTTTGTCTTCTTTACAGCCTTATCCATGATTGCAAAATCTTTTTTTGCATCAATTTTCTCCTTCAAAACCATTTCTGCAGTGGTGATTACCAATGCGCTGATTTCTTTTTTGAGCTGATCTGCTGCCTCCTGACGTTCTTCTGCAATTTTCTTGCGAGCATCAGTCACGAGCTTACTAATTTCCTCGCGAGATTTTGCAAGAAGTTCTTCGCGCTTTTCCTCACCAATTCCGTGAGCTTCCTTAATTACCCGCGACGCCTCTTCTCGAGCTGTACGAAGCATTGCTGCATGTTCCTTTTCAATATCTGACAAACGAACAGCTACATTATCAGCATCTTCAAGTCCTTTTTTAATTCGAGCCTCACGATCTTCTAATACCTTGATGAGTGGCTTATATGCCCAGCGCCAAAGCACGATAAGAATGATGAGAAAATTAACAAGCTGCGCGACGAAAATTTCGGTTTTTAAACCAAGTGTTCCAACAATTCCTGCTGGAGCTTCTTCTGCTACGCCTGTTTCTGAATGGAGGTTTGTTGATGCCATAGAAAGAAAGGAGCCTCATCTTTCAGGGGGTGAGCAAAATCAAATTGATTCACTTCACCCACCCGAAAGCTGTAAATTAAAGCACGAACACGACAACGAGCGCGTAAATAGCAATAGCTTCCGCGAACGCTGCACCCAAAAGCATAGGAACAAAAACTTTGTCGCTTGCTTCAGGATTTCGACCGATTGCTTCCATTGCCTTACCGACAATGTTTCCAATTGCCCAAGCTGGTACTACACCACCGAGTGCGATTGTAAGACCTTTTGTGAGGATTTTTACCAATTCTGCGTCCATACAAATTCATTAATGAATCTCAGCGGCCCACTTCCTAAACAAAAGTGGAACGCAATCGAACAATTAATGGTGTTCGCCGGCAGCTGCCTCTGCATGCTCTCCGTGTGGTTTTTCGGTTGCAAGTGTCAAGAACACAAGAACCAAAAGCGAAAATACTGTTGCTTGGATTACGCCAACCAAAAGCTCAAGCGCCTGAAACGGAAGTGGCACAACAAACGCTGCAAGACCAAGCATAACCGTAATCAAAACCTCACCCGCGAAGATGTTACCAAATAAACGCAAGGAAAGCGAGATCGCACGCGCAACTTCACCTGCAGTCTCAATTAAACCTGCTGCAAACTCAACACACGCAGTCATAATTGCAATCGGCCCCTTCTTAAACGATTTAAGCAGACTTCCAATTTGAATGAACTTATTTCCGTGGCGGAAAAAACCGAGTGTTGCGATGCCTGCAATATGAGTTGAGAGAATTGAAAAGAGTCCAAGTGCGAGTGTCAAATTCAAATCAGCAGTTGCTGGGCGGAAAATCGGAACAAGCTCAAGCTTTCCATGCATATACTCCCACACACCAATTGAACCAGTTCCGGGAAGTTGACCGAGCCAGTTGCTGAGAAGGATAAACAAAAAAAGAGTTGTAACGAGTGGGAAGAACTTTTTGCTGCGGCCGCGGTCGTGCGTAACGCTATCGAACGTCTTAAGCATGAATTCAAAAAGCATTTCGATCAAGCTCTGGAACTTACCTGGACGCGCTTTCATGGTTAAACGAAGAACACCTGCGCCGACAATCAAAATCACAGCTGCGACCCATGCATTGAGCAAAGAATTTGTTACAGCGAACGAACCGATATGTGCAATTGTTTCAGCGGCGAGTGGAACCATACTTATTTTTTCTTGGTGAGAGATTCTGGAGTTTTAAGCGCTGCGTATTCTGCTGCGTACCATTTCACTTTTTTTCGAATCGTGATTGTGCTCATGACTATCGCGAACAAGAACCCACCTATTATACCAAATGGCTCAAAGCCATATTTTGTTTGTAACCACTTACCCACAAGCACGAATGCAACAACAGGAACTGCAATTGCCGCACCAAAATCTCCCATGATTTTCATCCCGAGTAGATATGAACGTCGTTCGTCTTCCGAGAGTGGCATATGATTACAAATGACGCTCGAATAATACACGTTTTTTTTGAGCAGGTCAAGGATATAAAAAAATAGACCGCCGACCTGCGTTTGTGCGGGTTCGGCGGCGTAGACACTTGTCACAACTGTCCTTCTCGTGCCTGAGCAAGGTGGATTTCGAGGAGTTGGCACTCTCGAAGCGTTCGCTGATGCCTCGCTTTGAGGTCGTCAATTTTCTTCGCCAAATCCCACTGCTGCTGTTCGATAGCGAGCATCTCAGACAACAACTCATCTACACACGCCCTCCTCGCCTGAAGTTCGATTTCGATGTTCTGAAGCAGACACCCAAGCTTTACCTGACTTTCACCAATGTGATCACTCATCCGTACCCCCCATTAGAATGATTTTGCAACCGTAGCAAACCTAATCGTTTGCGTCAAGGCGATACACACGTCGAGCATTTGTCACAAGCATCTCTAAACATTCTCCACGATCCATACCCAGAATTTCCGCAACCTTCTCAGCTGTCGAAACAACGTACGCTGGCTCATTGCGCACACCCCGATGTGGCACGGGCGCAAGATACGGACTGTCTGTTTCAACGAGCAAGCGATCGCGCGGAACAACACGAAGTGCTGCGATCAGAGAATTTTCCGTCTCCCCTTTTTTCGGTGGAAACGTAATAATTCCAGGAATCGAAATGTACATGCCGAGCTCAACGTAGCGGCGCGCCTGCTCGGGCGTGCCTGTGAAGCAGTGCATAATTCCGCGGCGCGACAACTTCCCTGCGCTCACATATTCGGCGAGCACACGCGTCACCTCCTCATGTGCGTCGCGCACATGAATAATAGCGGGCTTGCCGAGCTCTTCGCACAAATCTAAATGCAAACGAAACACACGCTCTTGCTCTTTCAAAACCTCCTCACGTTCAAACCCGTCAGGAATGCGATAGGCATCCATTCCAGTTTCGCCAATTGCAACAACCTCTGGCGCGCGCGCCAAATCACGATAAAAATTATAGTCAAAATCTTCTCGCCCCGATCCCTCGTCTTCCGACGGTACAATAAAATGAATATTATTTGGATGTAGCCCAACAGCTGCCCAAACGTTGTCGTTTTCGCGCGCAAACGCAACTGCTTCGCGACTCGTTTTTTGCAGTGTCCCAACAACAATCATGCCAACACCCTCCGCGCGCGCCCGAGTTAAAACATCTGCGACATCATTTTTAAATACATCAAAATGAATGTGACAGTGTGTGTCAATATATTTTAAATCACTCTTCATACAATCCCTTTCATCGCAGTTTTAATAAACTCAGGAATCAGCGGAAGAAAAATTTGTGAAATTTTTATAAACCATGGTGTTAGTTTTGAAACTGCCATTGCCGCGTCGAGCCCAGGAACCGGCAAAAATTTCGCGTAATAGAGTGCGAGACCAACCAAAAATGCACCTTCAAAAAAAGCGAGGAGGCCTCCAAGCAAATGATTAATAGAACTGATGAACGGAAGTCGCACCATAAATCCAAACACGCGCTCGCCGATCCAAAACATAAAACCAATCAGTTGCGAGATGACAATGAACACAATCAAAAACATCACCCACTTTCCCAGCTGCTGAATATCGAATCCTGAAACTTTTGCAAACCATTTTGCAATATCGAGACTATAGTTTAGTGCAACATAAGCACCCGCAATCATGCCAATGAGCGAACCAATCACGTGGATGAGACCGCGCTTGATGCCCGAAAGCGTGTGCACAAGCATGTATATAAGGAGGCCGACGTCGAGTGCTGACATATTATTCGATGTATGGGAACAGCGCTTCAGGCTCTGCAAGCACGGCGCCAGATTTCAAAAGACCCCATTCAACAAGGTTGTCGAATTTTGGTTCAAAATATTCAAACCCGAGCTGCGAGAGCATTTTTTCGCTCGTACCCGGCATAAACGGTTGAATCGCAATCGCAATTTGGCGAAGACCCTCAAGAAGCGTGTACAGAGTTCGTGCAACATCTTCCGTTCGTCCTTCTTTGTTTGCGGTCCATGGCTTTTCGCGATCGATGAGTTGGTTGAGGCCACGCACATAGTCCCACACAATTTCAAGCGCCTTCTGGAATTCCCACGAGCTCATATGTGTACGATAGAGGTCCCAAAACTCCTGGTGTTCACCCTTCGTCTCCACAGGTACGCGGCCGTCACAGAATTTATGTGTCATCGCAATCGTGCGCATGAGCAAATTGCCGAGATCGTTGCTGAGGTCTGCGCGATATCGCTGATCTAATTTTGTATACGAAAAATCTCCGTCGCTGCCGAATGACATTTCGCGAAACATAAAGAATCGAAATGCATCAATGCCATATTTCGCAACAATGTCGTATGGATTTACCACATTCCCAAGCGACTTCGACATTTTCTCTCCATCAACCGTGAGCCAACCGTGCACAACAATCTGTTTTGGAATTTGCTGCTGAGCCGAGAGAAGCATTGCTGGCCACAAAAGTGAGTGGAAGCGATTGATTTCTTTTGCCATCACATGCGCGTCCGCTGGCCACCACGCATCAAAAAACGCTTCATCCGCCCCGTACCCAATCGCCGTCACATAATTCGTGAGCGCATCAAACCATACGTACATCACCTGAGAATCATCTCCTGGAACTGGAATTCCCCACGAAAGTTTTTCTGTGCTGCGCGAAATCGAAATATCCTCAAGTCCTTCCTCGAGAATCTGGCGCATTTCTTTTTGGCGATTCAGCGGAAAAATAAATTGTGGATGCTCGTCGAAATATTTTTTGAGTGGCTCGGTATAGCGCGACAGTCGGAAAAAATAATTTTCTTCAGAAAGCATCTCCGGAGCTTTTTTGTGAATCGGACAAAGACCATCAATCAAATCTTTTTGGGCAAAATATTGCTCGCATCCAACGCAATACAATCCTTCGTATGATTTTTTGTAAATATCACCCGACGCATTCGCCGCTTCCCAAAATTTTTGCGCGCCCGCGATGTGGCGCGGTTCGCTCGTGCGAATAAAATCTGTGTTGCTTGCATTCAAAACTTTATGCAAATCACGAAACCCTTCCGAAATTTCGTCAACAAATGTTTGTGGTCCAACACCTTTCGCCTCAGCCGCCCGCGCAATTTTCTGACCATGTTCATCAGTGCCCGTTAAAAAATTAACCTGCTTACCAAGCAGTCGCTGAAAACGCGCCATAATATCCGCCGCAATCGATGTGTATGCGTGGCCGATATGCGCCTGCGCATTCACATAATAAATTGGCGTCGTGATGTAGTAGTGGTCGTCGCGTTTTGACATAGTAATCAGACTTTATCAAAAAAAAATCACTCGAGCAAACCTAATACTGAACTGGCGTCGACGGTCCAATTTGTCCCGTATAAAACATTACAAGTAAAATTACAGCCACAATTCCGAGAATAGCGAGCTGCCACCCTGAAATTGATCCGCTATCACCGTGCCCGCCTCCATGTCCGCCCGCTGATTTTTTCGGTTTTCCGCCTCCACCACCATGTCCTGACATATAAAAAATTATTTAGCTGCAATAATTATAACAAACTCTCCGCGCGTTTCGCTATCTGAGATTTGCGAATCGATTTCCGATGCAGTTCCTCGATAGACGGTTTCAAACATTTTTGTCAGCTCACGCGCAACCATCATCGGGCGATCAGGCATTACCCGATTCAAATCCTGTAACGTTTTTTTGATGCGATGCACTGATTCCAAAACAACAACCGTTTCCTCGGTCGCCGCAACCTCATCAAAATATTTATTGCGTTTATTTTTGTGAGGCGGAAACCCAAGCACGCGAAATCGGTCGGTTGGATAGCCACAAATTGAAAGCGCTGCGGTTATGCTTGATGGCCCTGGAATCGGGGTGATTTCAACACCCATCGCACGATCCAAAAGCTCACGAATAAACTGATTGCCCGGATCTGAAATCCCCGGAGTCCCTGCGTCCGACACAAGCGCCGCTTCTCCCGCTGATTCGAGTTCGGTAATCGCCTTTGCCATTGCCGCGCCTTCGGTATGGTGGTGAAGCGCAATCACGCGCGGCGTTGCGCCTATATGTGCGAGAAGCTTTGCTGCAACGCGTGTGTCCTCGGCAAAAACAAGTTTAACGCCAGACAAGACCTCACGTGCGCGAGCAGTGAGGTCTTGTAAATTCCCGATTGGAGTTGCAACAATATAGAGTTTCATGAGGTAAAACCTACCAATTCTTTATCAAAATTAAAAATGTATTATGTTGCTGACATAATACATTTTTTTTAGCTCTGGGTCAAAGTTTTACGGATAAATCTGATTCCCATCAACGTCGATCAACTTGATGGCAAGTGTCGGGCACGCCTGTGCCGAGAGTAACACCATTTCATCATCATCGCCCCACGGTTCGATAACAACAGCCTTGTTTTCGTCGTCCATGTAATAGGTGCGCCCTGCAACTGCAACGCATGATGCGGCGCCGATACACCCCTCACGATCGACAATAATTTTTGCGATTCGATTCTTTTTTGGTTCTTCCATATATAACTATTGATAAGCGTAACGATTATAGCACGTACGCTGTTTTGCTGTTATTTAGGTTTGCCTCACGAATAAATAAGCAGCAAAATTATCCATAATACTTCTCGCTATAAAATCGAATCAGCTGCTCAATCTCCGGAATCGCTTCTGGATCTCCAGCACCAACCTTCAATTTCTTCTGTACTTCATCAAGCGTTTGCGCGCCTTCGAGCACCGCTTCTTCGATATCTTTGTCCGTGATATTCAAATTCTTATCAACAACGCGCGCACCTTCAACTTCAACGCGATCATGTTTACCAACCGCGTGAAAATAATTATTCACTGCCTTGCGAAACGCTTTGTCAGCAAGAACGCTGCAATGAATTTTGCGATTTGGAAGACCTCCAAGGCGCTCCATAATATCCTGTGGTTTGATCTTCATCGCATCTTCGATGGTGATCCCACCATTTTCTGTGACCATCACACTAAACATCGATGTCGCCGCAATCGCGCTTCCGCAGCCAAATGTTTTCCATTTCAAATCAACGACGCGTTCGGTTGTTGGATCAACCTTAATCCAAATATCCATCACGTCCCCACACGCTGGCGACCCAACCGTTCCGCGCGCATCAAACTGCCCTTCTACAGGTTCTTCAAGAAGAATATTTTTTGGATGAAAAAAGTGCTCCTTCACAATAGGAGAATACACCCATTTCTGTCCTGTCGTTTTGTTTACAACGTCAGACTTTTCTAAATCACTTATTTTAATTGGAGTTGTGTCTGACATATATTATTTTTTCATCCAGTGAGGAGTTCCGCCTTCAACGAATGCACTTCGGGCTGCAATCTCATCTTGTTTTTGATCGAGTGATAAATGTACCGGCGAAATCGAGCGAAGCAATTCAATAACTGGCGGAATAACGAGAAGCGCATGATCGATATCTTCCCGCGTCGTCGAGTGGCCAAGCGTGAATCGAAGCGAGCCGTGAGCGTATTCATATGGCTTCCCCATCGCGAGAATCACGTGTGATGGATCGAGCGATGTGCTTGTACACGCACTCCCCGTTGAACACGAAATTCCGTATTCATCGAGATAGAGCAAAACAGCTTCGCCTTCAACGTCGAGAATCGTAAAGTTCAAATTGTTTGGCAGGCGATTTGTTGGATGGCCATTAATCACAAGCTTTGGAACGCGCGCCTGCATTTCTTTCCAGAAATATTCGCGCAAATCAGTTAAGCGACGATTTTCCGCATCTCGATTTTCCGTAACGAGTTCGAGCGCTGTTGCAAGCCCAACAATTCCCGGAAGATTTTCTGTTCCCGATCGAATGCGATTTTCTTGGCCACCACCAACAATTTGTGGCTGCAACTGCACGCCGCGGCGAACATACAAAAGCCCAACTCCTTTTGGACCATAAATTTTGCTACCGTTGATTGTCATGAGGTCGACGTGGAGCGCTGCAACATCAAGGCTGAGCGCGCCTGCCGCCTGACACGCGTCGGTGTGCAAAAACGGCGGATCCATTGGTCCTCGACCCTGCTCCTTTTTCCACTTTGCGATGCCGCGACCGATTTCTGCAATTGGCTGAATCGTTCCAACCTCATTATTCGCGTACATGATTGAAACCAAAACAGTTTCAGGGCGCAGCGCAGCAATTACAGCATCGGCCGAAACTTCTGCATGCTCGTTCACACCCATTTCCGCAATTTCAAAACCTTCTTTTTTCAAAACTTCTGTTGGAAGAAGTACGGCATGGTGTTCGATCTGAGACACGATCACATGCTTGCCCCACTTTGGATTGTTTCCGTATTTACGTGCAACTCCAAAGATCGCGAGGTTGTCGCTCTCTGTTCCACCGCCCGTAAAAATAATATCCTCAGGGCGCGAGTTAATTATTTTTGCGATTCTGGCGCGCGCATCGGTGAGCGCATCTCCGGCCTCGCGCGAGATCGAATATAGACCACTCGGATTTCCAAAAATTTCCGTGAAATACGGAAGCATTGCCGAAACCACGCGAGGATCTGTCGCGGTCGTTGCAGCATGATCTAAATAAACAATTCGTTTTTCGATATCTGGAAGTGGTGTCATACGTTTTTTCCGATAAGCTGCGCCAAGGTGATTGATTTTAAATACTGCTGAATATGTGCGTTGATCGTATGAAAGTTTGTTCGCGTCATACAAACAGCTTGGTGTGGGCAACTCGAATCCATATCTTTCAAACACGGAACAACTGCGAGCTCTCCCTCGAGCGCTTGTGCGACATCAAGCACGGTAATGTCGACAATCGCGCGCGCCAAACGATAACCACCCGATCGGCCCTTGCACGCTTGAACAAGTCCGGTCGCGCGAAGTTTTCCAACGATTCGCTGCAAGAACAAAAAAGATACACGGCTCTTTTTTGCAAAAACTGACAACGCCAAACTCTCGCCTTCAGGAAGGCGCGCTAATGCTGACAAAAATTGCAGCGCATAATCAGTTTGTCGATTCAAAGTCATTGCCATAAAGCATACCGCTAAGGTATGCGAATAGTATCAAGTTTATATCAGACTGTCAAGGTATGATAATATCCTGGGAAACCTCGCGATTTCCCAGGATATATGCCGGAAATTACCCCCACCGAAGCAGTGTTTCCTGTTCGGGATCTGCCCTGCAAAACTCTGTAACCCCAAGAGCTGGACCCTCATCAAGCCCCATTAAACAGGCGCAGTATGCGGGGAAACTGCACAGCCGCGATCCTGCAAAGCAAAGCTTCACCCCAGCTGCCAGCGCACCCGGATATTGAATGAGGTACGCCACACCTTCGTAAGCGATCAAAGTCTTCTCAAAGGTTCTGTGGAGCTGCACCGCATGATACGGGGCCATTCCCGCGTTCGTGGGACGAGCACACACCCACATCCAATACACCTCTGCATCGGGCTTACGCGAAGGTGGAATAGTGAAGACGGAGTCATCTCCCCCAAAATCTATGCCAACAAGTCGACATGCGTCAGTCAGTTTAACTGATGTATCGACCAGCACCGGCGTCCCAAACCGCACATCCGACGGGCAACGAGACATATGCGGAATTGTGCGCAAAAAGTCTTCGAACCGTGCGTGCCGCGCGCGACCCCAACCGTGATCCCATAAAACACGCGCCTGAGCGGCACGAACATCCAGCACACGCGTCTGTTCGATTAGTGCAAAATATCCCCCATCCATGGTTTCCTCCAGCAATACATCACCGTGTTGGTGATGATCCACTGGGTGCCCCCATTTCCAAATTTCGTCAAGTGTGGTTAAATTGTGGACATGCAACTTACACTTATCAGCAAAGCTGATCTTACCCCAACCGTTAAAAGCTACACTTTTGAACCAGAATCAGAGCTAAACTTTGAGCCTGGTCAATTTGTTATGTTAAAACAGGTCGGCGCTGAACAAAAATTCGCGCGCGCTTTTTCAATAGTTTCGGAAAAAAATTCGAGCAATATCGTCTTTATAATGAAGCATAACCCAGAAGGACACGTCTCCGGCTTTCTTGCGACAGCGGAAATAGGATCCAAAATCGAAACAGGATCTCCTGTTGGTCGTTTTGTATTAAACCCATCCGACACAGATCGTGTTTTTGTTGCAACGGGCACAGGTCTTGCACCAATTGTAAGTTTTTTCAATTCAAAAAATATCGATACTGCACCACACACGACTCTTTTTGGAGTTCGCAACGAGGACGATATCTTCTGGGCAGACAGATTACCAGAAAACTCTCTCATTACACTTTCGCAGCCATCGGACAGCTGGCCAGGACTTCGTGGTCGCGTAACAGCACACACTGAAAAAATTATTTCAGCACATCCTCACGCCGCATGGTATCTTTGCGGAAACCCTGAAATGGTTTCAGAAGTTCGCGCCCAGCTTATCGCAGCTGGCGTCGACAAAACTGCAATTCATTTTGAGATCTACTAAACAACTTCGTGGTACACAGCTTCGATCGCGTCAACCATACCATGGAGTGTGAACTTCCATGGCAAATTACCGCGAACAGGTTTTTCTGTTCTCAATACCTGAACAATTGCATCCGAAAGCATTTCGGCCGAATGAGGAACAACCAATTTTAGATCAGGACCTTCTCCCATTTCTGGAACGCCTCCAACGCGCGTTGCCACAACAGGCGTACCTGCAAATTTTGCTTCAAGGACAGCGTACGGCATACCTTCTTTTGTTGAAGAAAGTGCCAGAACATCCGCTCCACGCAAAACTCGAAACGCATCGGGCTGCTTGCCTGTAAAAAAAACTTTTTGATGCAATTTTGGATTTTGCTGAACAATATTCTCACACAGAGCTCGCTCTTTTCCATCACCCACCAAAACAAGTCGCGCTTCAGGAACTCGTGGCAAAACCGATTCAAATGAGCGAACTAACAAGGGAAGATTTTTTGCAGGATAAAAATTTGCAATCGATAAAACTACTTTTGTATCCGACAGATCAATCCCTGCCCACTTAGAAATTAAATCCCGCGCGGGACCCATATCCAAAAGACGATCCCCAATACTGAGATCCAATCCATTCGGGATTATCACTATTTTTTTAGCACCCACAATATAATTTTTTCGTGCCGCATCAGCATCGCTCTGCGAAACAGCAATGACTTTGTGACGAAATATTGTTGAAATTTTTTCTGCAAGCAAATAAATGATACGTGTAATTGTTGGAAGTTCTTCACAAAAAACAAATCCATGCGCAGTGTACACAACCTTAGCACCACCCAATCTACCAGCAATTGATGCGAGAACACCAACCTTTGAGCTATGACAATGTATGATGTCCGGCTTCCAGGACCGAACAAGTTTAAAAATCTCCAATAAACCTTTGAGATCCTTTGCTGGACGAATCTCACGGCCAACATGTTGTAAGCGAATTGTTTCAATTGGCAATGCGCTAGCCGCCGCAGCTTCGGATAACTCGCTAAAATTGCCACCTATTGCAATTAAAATTTCATGACCACGTCGAGTCAACTCGCGCGAAATATCAAGAACGTGGCGCTGAGCACCACCTAGATCACCTTCGGTAATTACCATCAAAATTTTCATACCCCGATTATAGCGCAAAACCCCGAGACTTTCTAGGTCCCGGGGCAGTGCATATTAAATTGTCTGTGCGAGACCACCCTCCTCATTTTAAGCTGCTCCCAGGGTATCACCCGCTTGGGTCCCCCTCCTTGCCGGAGATTCCGTACACGTCGTCTCGGCGACGTGGCGATAAAATATCGTCAAGCAGCTCCCCTCCTTCGGTTCTCACGCCATACACGAATTTGTGATTATCGGCGTACATCAAAGTGTTTTGGAGCACCTGTACCGTAACAAAAACCCTCGCGATTAGCAAGGGTTTTATGTCCGCACGTTATGCACGGGGATAACTGGATAACTTATTTCTGCAATGCGCGCTCAATATAAGCTTTAGCCTGTTCGTATGGAAGTGCACCCCCCATAAGTTCTGCTGAGCCGTCAGCTGCAACAACAAATGTTGCCGGAGTTCCCTGAACACCTGCACTTGCACCTTCTGCTTCTGCAGCATTCACTTTTGCAGCAAATTTACCTGACGACAAACAGCTCTGGAACGCACCCTTATTTGCCCCAACCTTTACAGCAAGATCTGCGTATAATGCATCTCCAAGGCTATCCTGGTTCTGAAACAAAAAGTCTGCATATTTCCAAAACGCATCATTACCTTTCAAACTCGCAACACATTCTGATGCCTCAGACGCTTTCTGTGCCTGTGGATGAATTGAGCTTAAAGGAAATGAGCGAAATACCAAGCGCACCTTTCCTTTGTAGTCGTTAACGAGCTTCAAAGCTGTCGGATGGAAACGCTGGCAAAATGGACACTGGAAATCAGAGTAAGCAATCAATGTAACTTTTGCATTGTTTGGACCCAAAACATGGTCATCTGATGTAACAGCTGCGGGTTTCCCAACAGGAGTTGGAGCTTCGTCCCCTTGATTATTCACAGCAATCGGTGCTGGTGCTGCGCTCGATGGGCCACTTAACTTCATTCCAAGTAAAATAAAGAAACCAACGGTACATAAAACTAAAACGCCTCCGACAATACCCCCAACAAATAAAGTTTTTGGCGGAACTGAATTCACCCAAGATTCATTTTTCTCTTGCATACGTATAAAAATAGCTGATTAGTTTTTTGATCTGACGTATTATAACAGAGAATTAATTTTTGCCGCAATGCCTTTCCAGTCGCCATACTCACAAGCGCGTTCACGTGCGTTAGCGCCAAACATTTTCCACTCTTCCCTATTTTGATCTGCCTGAATCATTGTCTCTGTGAGCTCTTTTTCATTACCTGGCTCAATAAGTCGTCCAGAGAACCCATCAACAACAACTGAATCAACGCCCGGTAAGCGACTTGCAATTACAGGAACGCCGCAAGCCATTGCTTCGAGCAAAACAAGTCCAAATGTTTCTGATGTGTCTGTTGATGGCAAAACAAATGTTGTTGCGCGAGCATAAACACGCGGAAGCTCTTCATCCGAAACTGCTCCCAAAAAATGAACATGCTTTGTAATTTTTAATTTCTCGCTGAGGCGTTCATAATTTTTCCGTTCATCACCATCACCGACAATTAACAGTTCTGCGCGTCCATTTTTTTCAACAACAGCCTTAAACGATCTGAGGAGCAGCTCGACTCCTTTAAAATAGTGTGTGCGACTTAAGCGTCCTACAAACAAAAAAATTGTATTGTTTTCTTTCTTTGATGGAACAAATTTCGTGGTATCGATACCGAATGGGATAATAGAAATCTTCTTTCGCGCGGCATTGTTAAATAATGCATCCTTAGAAAAATGCTCAGTTGAAATCCGAATTGCATCGGCGCGTCCGATTAGTGCACGAAGAATAAAACGTTCAATCTTAAAAATCAACTTGAATAGCCCTGAACCAATTGGGTCCATATGAACAGTGACCATCAAGCGTTTTCGTGTAAACAGCTTCCACAAAATCAGAACCTCCATGAAACCATATGCTGGGAGATGCGCACAAACCATATCAAAACCGCGCAATTTCCACAGCAGCTGCGGCACAAAGCCACCCAGAGAAATTCGCGGTAACCCTAAAAGTCTCACCGTTTCGAAACCGTGTGCCCGATCTACCAACAAATCTTTTCGTGGATTATCTGTTTGTAGTGTAAAAACTGTAACGTCGTGCATCTGCGCCAATTCCACCGCTTCCGCCTGCGCGACAGTGCACATTCCTCCACGGATCGGAGGAAAAACCGCTGATACAAATGCGATACGCATATGTTATTTTTTCTGATCGATGTCGTTTTTTAAAAGAGCAATTTCACTAACAAGTTGCGTAATCAAATTTTCCTGTCGCTCAAGGCGTAGCAGCATCCGAAGCATTGTGTAAAACAAAATAGTTACCGCGATATAAACAGCTGCATCAACACCACGGCCAACACCAATCATCTGGGAAAATTTTGTTGAAAGTTCTGGCTTCCAAACAAAAAGAAGAAAAACGGCAGTGCCCAAAAACCAGACACCAACAATTCCAAGCCCCATCTGACGGGCTCGAAGCCTGCTTACAATTCGCTCAAGTCCGAGCGCTGCAATAATTGTAAGGATAATCTGCATGACAAGAGGTTGAGTATTCATAAAATCACGCAAAACTTTTTAATACGAGACGCCACAAAGTTCTAAGGCCTTCTAAAAACCCCTGTCCTTTGCTCATCGAGTATTCAGTGTACTTAATTGAGATTGGAATTTGTTTAATTTTTGCACCAACGCGATATGCTTCTGCAATAATTTCCGAAGAAATTTCCATCCGCGATGTCATAAGTCGAAAATCACAAAGCTTACTAACGCGAAACGCGCGAAATCCTGATTGAGAATCTGTGAGCGGTCCACCAAACAACGCTGTTGTAATAATTGCACCAGCCGCATTGTATCCCTGACGAATCAGTGGCATATCTGCTAACTCACGCTTACCAATTACCACATCTGCGCCCTGCGAAAGAGCTTCGATAAAGTTATTTATTTCAGCTGGATCATGCTGTCCATCCGCATCAAGAGTCACAACAAAATCATATGTCCCTTGCTGAATTGCGTATGCAAAACCGGTGCGAAGCGCGGCTCCAAGCCCACGGTTAACAACGTGCCGCAAAATCGTAGCGCCCCCAGCGCGCGCAATCTCCCCTGTCCCATCAATCGACCCATCATCGACGACAACAACATCATACGTTTCTCCAAACGCATTCAAAACCTGTGCAATAGTTGTCGCTTCGTTGTACGCAGGTACAACGATCAGGGTTTTCATAGAGAAAATGTCAATTTGTTACGATTCGCACTTACAAAATCAACCATATGATCGAGACCGTTCTCGAGTCGGACCATCGGCATCCAACCAAGCACCTGTTTCGCATATGTAATGTCAGGAATTACATGCTCAGACAAGAATTCGAGCGGCTGCTCATGAGCAATCACCGATTCCGATTTTACGATTTCACGCACCTTACCTGCAATTTCCGCAAATGTATACTCCTGTTCACTACCGATGTTCATTGGCCCCACGCCACTTTGGACTTTTGCGAGTTTCATAAGAGCTGAAACTGCGTCGGTTACATACAACAATGTTGTTTTCATTGACTCTGCTCCGTAGATCACCATTGGAGCGTTATCGAGTGCACTTGCAACAAACTCTGTAATCATCTGAGCATCATGCATCTTAAGTCGAGGTCCGTATGTACGGAAAATACGAGCGATACGCGCATCGACACCCATAATATCTGCGTACGTTGAAATCATGGTCTCAGCAAATCGCTTTCCTTCGTCATATGCTGCGCGCATAGTCATATGATCCAAAACACCAAGTGTACTTTCTTTTATTGGCGCCTCAGTCACACGAGGACCGTACACACACGCGCTCGACGCAAAAACATAGCGCGCCTTATACTTTACCGCCCAATCAAGCGTTGTCTTTACCGCAGAACTATTCGACTCAAGAATTGCAATTCGATTAAGATTAAAATTCTGAACGCTCATTGGACATGCCAGGTGAAAAATCTCCTGAACTCCTTGAACCGAAATTCGAAAACGCTCGAGCTCTGGAAGCGATTCAAGATCGAGCGGCTCACAAACGTTGTGTTTTATAAAAACAAAATCTGGATTCGAAAGCATTGGTTCGATATTGTCAGTTGATGCATTACTCAAATTATCGATACAAATTACACGACCTTCCTGAAGTAGTGCCTCACATAAATGTGAGCCGATAAAACCTGCGCCGCCAGTTACAATTGAATTCTTTTTTTGAAATTCTGTTGAAGATGCCATAGATTAATTACCGAAATAAAGACCTGTAAACTTTAATGACTTAAGCGAGTCAATTTTATTAACACCAGAAACAACCCCTAGACCATCAACTGTCTCAAAAAGCGAATTTAGCCCGTGAGACACTCCTAATACAAGGTGGGACGATTCCGCTTCGTGTGATTTTCCAAAAGCAAAACCATAGATTTTGCCAGCGGTTGGAGTAGCAGAAATTACTTGAGCAACAAGACCATCAAGCGTGCTGAAATAAATTTTCACACTTTTCTGTGTTTGTTGTGCAATATATAGACGCTTTGAACCATTTTCCGATGGCGCAAATCCAATAGTAATCGGAGTAGCCGTTTCAAGTGGTACTGTAAAATCAGAGAGGAATGTTCCAAACTGATCCCACATATACACAACAACCTGCTTTCCTTGCTGAACCGCCGTGATAACAACGGTGCGATCAATAAGTCGATCAGCAGCGACAAAAACAGACCCTTTTGTTTCTGGTATTGTAATTGTTCCTCGTAATTTTCCAGCTCCTTCAAAAATCGAAACTTTTTTTAACTTCGACGAACCAACGATCGTTTCATCAGAACCATTTCCATCAAGATCTGTTGAAAAAACTGACATCGCGCCACGTTCCTTGTTTCCAAACGGACGAAATTCCTTTATTAATTTTCCATCACGTTGAAAATACCGAACGAGCGAGCCCTTATTGTTTGAGGCAGACGCGATAATTTGTTCAACACCAGACGCTTGAATATCTCCGGACGTTATTTGAACATCTGCAGTCCCTGCAGGCGCGATAATAAACGATTTTGTTTGTTTAAACTGCGTATCAAGCACATGTGCCACTACCCCACGGCCCGTTTTTACGGGCGCAATATAGAAACCTTGCGCAAGACCTCCATCTCCACCATGTTCCGCATAGCGAACCGCCTTAAACGCATTAACCGATCCAAGCCCTGCTGCACGCGTTATATTTCCAGGAATTGGGTCAACTGTATCAAGGAGCGCCTTACGAATTTCATCCGGCCCCCATTTTGGTTGAATGCTTTTTACAAGCGCTGCCACACCTGTCACAAATGGTGCTGCGATTGATGTGCCGGACCATCCACCCCCATAAACTTCATTATTTCCTGTTGCTGGATCAAACAAAACAGTCGATGGAACGCGAGCCCCGAGTGCTGAAATATCAATGCATTTACTTCCAAAATTAGAAAACGGCGCAAGCTGTCCATCTTCTGCAAGCGCAGCAACACCAATTACCCAATTCTCTTCTTTAAGTGGGTCATCGAAACAGACCGGATATTGTGGCGAACTATCCAAATCTGCCCCCGTCATTCCCTCTGGCGCATTTCCAGCCGCCGCAATAACCAAAATTCCCGCGCGGTACGCTCTTCGCACAGCTTGGATGAAATCCAAACTTGGTGTTGGACC
>SXGR01421124.1_pt1 | contig 18078 bp, 13 predicted proteins | sample 3174711 | NCBI WGS metagenome assembly SXGR01 (sample SAMN11356860, study PRJNA531348) | freshwater metagenome | isolation source: freshwater sample F1-60 | place: China: Fuxian Lake, Yuxi | collected 2017-12-25
GTGCCATCACCAAATTCTCCGGTTTTAAAATTTCGTACAAAATCATGAAGCCTCGCCAAAGCGGCCTTCGACTGATCTAAAAGATCCAAAGAAAAATTAATAGGATTGCGATAATGAGTCTGCATAAACATCAAACGAACCGCCTGCGCCGGATAGCGATTTAAAATATCACGCAAAGTGAAAAAATTACCTAAGCTTTTGCTCATCTTCTCATTATCAATATTGATAAAACCATTATGAATCCAATATTTTGCAAAACTATCAGGTCCAAAAACCGCCTTAGACTGAGCCACTTCACATTCATGATGAGGAAAAACCAGATCCAGCCCGCCACCATGAATATCAAATTTTTCACCCAAATGCTTGTAACTCATTGCACTGCATTCAATATGCCAACCTGGCCGGCCATCTCCCCAAGGGCTCGCCCAAAAGGGCTCGCCCTCCTTCTTGAATTTCCATAAAACAAAGTCATGCGGATTTTTCTTTGATTCTTTTACCTCCACACGCGCGCCCATTTTTAACTCCTCCAAATCTTGTCCAGAAAGCTCTCCGTATGCGGAAAAACTTTCCACGTTAAAATAAACGCCGTCATCCAAAACATAAGTATGACCGTTCTTTTCCAGCGATCCTATCAACGAAATCATCTCCTCGATATGCTCAGTCGCTTTTGGTGCCACATCCGATGGCAAAATTCCCAAACGCCCATAATCCAGCTCGTATTCCGGAACAACCCTATCAGTGAGTTCAACGACCGAAATTCCTTCCTGATTCGCCCTGTTAATCATCTTGTCATCAATATCCGTATAATTCGAAACAAATTTTACTTTAAACCCTTTATAACCAAAATATCTTCGAATCACATCAAAAGAGACCGCACTACGCCCATGTCCCAAATGAGGCAAATCATAAACAGTCGGTCCGCAAACATAAATACCTACAAAACCTTCTTTCAAAGGCTTAAAATCCTCTTTTTTTCCTGATTGAGTATTGAAAACTTTCATAATGCTGCCAAGTAATTAAGTAGCTGAATAGATAGATATACAAATATATCGACTCCAATTAAGGCAATTAACGGTGCTAAATCAAACATTCCAATCCTGTGAGGAATCTTCTTTGCGAGATTTATAACAGGATCCGTAGCGTCATTTAAAATCTGTGCAAATCTTCCCGGCTGAGGATTTCCCATTGAAAACCATGAAAGAATAATTCTCCCAATTATCGCATAACGAACGACATCACCAAAAATAACAATAAACTGTGCAAGAAAATTAAAAATCTGAATTTGATCCATTTAAAAAATTTAAAGCGACCAGATTTTAACATCATAAAGAGGAGTCTGCAAAAAGATTAGCAGCAAGGCGAAAATAAATTTTAGATCACAGTCTAGATAACACAGCAGATGAGCTTTTTTACAGACTCCTCTTATTTAAACAAACAGTCCCGAAGATTTTCTCGAACATCCGATCGTGATTCAGAAATCACCTGAATACTCTCAACTTTATCTTTCAAAAAAGCCTTTTTCTTACCAGTTTGAATATAAAAATACCCACCCATCAAAGAAGCTGCAACAACCCATAGAATTTCCGGCCCACTATCACTTGGATCTTTTGGCATCTCCGAAATCACCTCTTGCCCTGCCGTTCCGGACAAAACCTCAGGAGCAACAACTTCACCAACTGCCGGATTTGGAACAGCAGAAACAATGTTACTAAAATGTGCACTCGTATTACCTTTCTCATCAACGGCAGTCACTGCAAAATAATATTCAGTTCCGTTTTTCAAATTTGGAATATACCAGGTAGTAGCATTTGTAAATGTATCTACAACCTCTGAAAGCTGTGTTGGGGATAACCCATAATAAACTCTATAATTTTTAACAACTCCACTCGGAGCATCCCAGTTTAAAGTTACGCGATGATCTGCGGGCACAACCTTAAGACCAGCAACATCACCAACAACAGCCATCTGTGTACCTCCTACCCCCACTTTCATAACTGAAGCATTATCCAAACGAGTTTCGTTTCCAAGCTGATCAACAATTACAAAACTTACGGGATAATCACCAGCAATTTGCGGCGCAACTACTGAACCTTGGTAAAATCCCTGGCCACTATCAGTCAATTCATAAATATTATTTTGAAAAACCAAAGCTGCCTGAGACAATTTTTCTTGAGAAAACAATTTTACCTTCACCTGTGAACCAGGCACAATATTTGTTGCAGGCTCAAATGCAACCTGAGAAACCTCCGGAGCACCCGTATCTACAGTAATTTCCACAGTTTTACTAGCAGCGATAATAGTTCCAACTTCATTCACCATTGCCGCATAAAACTTGTGCTTGCCATCACTTAGAGCAGAGGTTGTATAAGAAAAATTACCGGTGATATCGCCAATAACTGTAGCAATTTCTAAGTCATTATCAAAAATCTTCACTTTACTCCCAGGCGTCGCAGAACCTGTTACAGTCTGAATATTGTTGCTATAAGTTCCGGCTACCGGGGAAGAAATATTGATTTCCGAAGAAGATTGATTTCCAGCAGTCCCTCCAACAATAAAGGTGTATTCACCTGAAATAGAATTATTACTTAAATCACGCGCCTCAACTAGATAAGCTCCAGCTTGCTTAAAATTCAAAGCCAGACTAAATGTATGCGAACCCAAATCCTGAGCTGTAAAAGTATAATCAGGAGGAAGATCGGCATAAAAAGCATTACTACCAATTACAGAAAATCGCACTTTGCCAGAATAACCCGGCACAACATTTTTCTGAAAATCAACAGCACTCAATTTAAAAGTAATAGCCTGATTTGTGGAAATAGAAGAAGGTACATCCTCGAATTCAAAATGATCCACAGCAGTTGAATTGCCAACAGCCGCATAAGAAAAATCCTTCACGGTATTACTAAAAATATATTCATTAGAATCAAAAAACACGATCTTTCCGCGATTGGAAACAATCACATCACTTGTTGCGTCATAGGCTATATAAGTCACAATACCTGCTTTTGGAGAAGTTATACGGAAATCCACCTTCCCAGAGGCATCACTGACCACTGAAAGATTCTCAATCGAATCTTCCCCTGAACTCGAAATTAGCTTCACCTTGTGACCTACAATCGGAACCCCAGAGGAATCCGCAAGCTTTACAGAAAGATAAACCTGCTCATTTACCCCTGCAACTTGATCCTTAGGCAAAATAGTCGAAGCAACAGGAGAAACGGCCTGAACTGTATTGATATCATAATTAGTTCCGCTAGCAACCTTGGGATCGTTCGAGAAAAGAGAAAGTGGCAAAGCTAGAATCAAAAGCACTAAACTAAATTTTACTATCAGATTTTTCATTTTTTGTTTTATTTTTTCGCTTTCAAATCTTTATATAATACATGAAAATGCCAATTTTATCAATCCACTAGCCAATAGTCCCGAAATATGTCAATAATTAATTTTGATCGCAATCACAACAAAATAATGCTAAAATCAAGCCTACATTTAGCAACATTATGAAAAAACATTTAATCAAGTCAGTTTTAGCCCTATTTACAAGCATTATTCTATTTCAAACCGCACATGCAGAAGAGGAATACCGACCAGGGTATCTTCAGGCGGTAATCAACGTAAACGAAAACATTCCGATTGAAAAAAGCACAATTTTTGACGCTTCAAAATCTTTTATTCCCGATCCAAGCAGAAAAATGAGCTACAGCTGGGACTTCGGGGATGGAAATAGAAATGAGGGAGTTGAAGTTTTACACTCATACAAGCAACCTGGTCGCTACACAATCAGCCTCACTATTTCCGACGGAGCAGAAACACAGCAGGCATTCCTGGAAATCTTTGCCTATAGAAAAATGATTCTCCTGATTACAGATCAAACTGAAGTCGAAGATCGCATTGAAATAATAAAAGATTTTGCCGAAAAAAAAGGCGTTTTTATTAATGTCGTGGACAGCTTTGGGAGTAGCACAGAATTTATCTCCGAAGAGGTACTGGCAAAAAAGCTAAATGAAGGATCGTCCGAGCTGAAAAACGCCAAAGAATTAGTAATTTGGACACAAGAGAACGCCGGCTTAAATGCTATTTCCCGTTATCTTCAAAATAGCGACAAAAAAAATCTCGCAAGCTTTAAGGATAAAACAATCGTCAATCTTCAGGAGCTAAACTCAAGCACAATAAACCGTATCCAAAGACAATTTGAAATCATTAAACCAAAAAATATTGTCCTCGCAAAAGAAGCAGCTATTTACGCACTAATCGATAGCAATAATCAGGAAGAATTCATAAATATTCTCGAAAAAGGAGGATATGAATACGAAATTGTTGACTCAAAAAGTGGTAAAATTAGGCCCTGGAATTTTATGACTTATTTTGTGAACCTTCTGATAAACAAAGGTATTCCGGACAACACCATCGCCCTACTACTGCTTCTCCCTGTAATAGTAACCATTGTCGCCTTCATGAAACAGGTAGTAGGAGTTACAACATTTGGTATCTACACACCATCAATCATTACGCTTTCCTTTTTAATTATCGGTATGCATGCCGGACTTCTAACCCTAATTTCTGCAGTAATTATTGGAATTTTAGTCATGCCAATCCTAAAAAGAATTCGCATGCTGTATTTTCCTAAAATGGCAATTTTAATTATCATGTTCTCACTCACACTCTTGCTCATATTAATTGCCAGTACCTACATGCGCCTTTTTGACGCTCAATTCCTCTCAATCGCCATTTTTCCAATGTTAATTCTTAGTACACTGGTTGAAAAATTCATTAGTGTAAAAACAGAAAAAGGTCTAAATTCTGCAGCCGCTCTAATGGCAGCCACAATTTTAGTCGCTATTATTGCCTACTTCTTTGTTGGCGGAGAAATCAACCTTGGATTCGTAAAATTCAAATTTGATTTTATTAAAGGTATAATCATGAGCTATCCAGAAATAATTTTCCTTCTTATTATTGTAAATCTCTTACTTGGAAAATGGACGGGACTTCGCCTCCTTGAAAGAATGCGTTTCCGTGAAGTATTAAGACATATCGAAGAATAAATATGGGACTCTTTAGCAACAAAGGCATTTTAGGCATCAATGCACGCAACCTTCTTTATATTAAGCCATTTAATCCCAAGAAGGCAATCAAGCTCGCAGACGACAAGATTAAAACCAAACAGTTTTTGTCTGCACGCGAAATTCCAGTGCCAAAGCTCTATAATATCATTAGAACTACTGAAGAATTAAACAAATTCGATTTCAACACACTTCCATCAACTTTTGTTGTAAAACCCAATAATGGCTACGGAGGGGAAGGCATCATCCCCATTGTCGGGAAAAAAGAAGACTACTGGATCACAGCAAGCGGCAATAAACTAAATAAAAACGACATGATCGACCACATTAGCGATATTCTTGATGGACGATTTTCAATTTCCAACGTAAGTGACACAGCATTTTTCGAACAATACATCGTATCAGATGAAAAAGTAGGAAAATTCTCATATGCCGGCCTCCCAGACATCCGTGTAGTAGTACACAACCTCATCCCCGTAATGGCAATGCTAAGGCTTCCAACAAAAGAATCCAAGGGAAAGGCAAATCTCCACCTAGGAGCCGTAGGTATAGGCATAGACATAGGAAAAGGAGAGGCAACATACATTTGCTATAAAAATCGCATAATAGAAGAACTGCCAAACGGTCTAGGAAAAATCAAAGGAGTTAAAATTCCTTATTGGGACGAAATTCTTTTAATCGCCTCCAAGGTCCAACTTTTAACCAATCTTGGATACATGGCAGTTGATATCAGTATCGACAAAAATTCTGGCCCTGTACTTTTGGAGATCAACGCCCGCGCCGGACTCGGTGTCCAAATCGCCAACCTCGCACCTCTGCGCCGGCGCCTCGAACGGATTCAGGGTATTAAAGTTTCAACCCCCTCAAAAGGAGTCCGCATTGCAAAAGATATGTTTGGCAATACCATCGAAAAAGAAATCGCCCAAATTTCAGGAAAAGAACTTATAGGAACAGAAGAAGATGTGGAAATTATTCAAAAAAATCAAAACATTCGACTCTCCGCTAAAATTGATACAAACAAAACCAGAAGTACAATCGACGAGGAGACCGCCATAAAAAACGGCCTTTTGGAAAACCCTGAAAACTACGACGATGAAAAATCCACGTTAAAAGTGAAATTTGCCCTTAGAAACAAACGAATACAAACTGTTCTCGATATTGAAAAAATCAGCCACCCAAAACATAAAATGATCATCGGAACCCGTGACCTCCAGGGATTTTTGATCGACATAAATCAAAATAAAGAAAAAACAAAAAAAATAGAAACGAAAATTGAAGAACAAAAACCAGTAATAATTTCTTACCAAAAAGTAAATTTTCAGGAAGTAGATGATCAACTAAATGAAATCGACAACAAAATTAAACTGCTATACCACTTGAGACCGCTAAATCTCGAAAGTGAAAAAATAAAATTTTACGAGAGCAAAGAGTACAATCCACAGTTTGAATATCCCAGTTTAAAATTTGATCCAATAGAATTAGTCGACAAACTAAATCAGATCAAAACTGACGATACCACTCTTGGAATAATTTTCGAAGAAAAGAAACAGGAAATTAGCAACAAAATTGCCCTTCTGGAAAAGATAGACGAACATCTTTTTACTGAATTTTCTATAAGATTATTCGGTAAACCTGAAACTAAAGATTTAGAAGCCTGTAAAGAATTGCTCAGTAAAATAAATTTTCACGAGGTAAAAAAAGAAGACCTTAAGTATGATTCACAGGGAGCAAAAGAAATATTTGACCAGGTTTTTCAAAGCTATGGAATTTCTCACTGGAAAGCCAAAATTAAAGAAAATATGGTCTCCGATTGCGTAGCGGGAAAAAATTTCCATTTATTTATCGCCAAAAATGCAAAATTTAGTGAAGAACGAATTCAGGGATTAATAGTTCACGAAATTGAAACCCATATCCTTACAGCAGAAAACGGCAAACGTCAACCATATTCAATATTTAACAGTGGACTGGCAAAATATCTGATAACACAAGAAGGGCTGGCCATGCACAACGTAGAAACACAGCGAAACAAATCATTTGAAGAAAATTACAAAGCAATTGCTCACGTTTTCGGGATCAACGAGGCAATAAAATCCTCATTCCGAGAAACATTCAACAAGCTAGTAGAACTAGGTATACCAAAAGAAACTGCTTTTAGGTCTGCCCTAAAAGCAAAAAGGGGACTTGCCGATACAAGCCAGAAAGGTGCATTTACCAAGGATTACATCTATTTTAAAGGATATTTTGAATTAAAAGAATTTATTCAAAGTGGGGGAGACATTAAGGATTTATACATTGGCAAAATCAACATCAAGGACATTAATATTGCAAAAAGCATTCCTCAAATAAAACCGGCAAAAATTCTTCCACACTGGCTAAATTAAAAGCATCGCATCACCAAAACTATAAAAACGATAATTGTTTTCTTTCGCAATTTTATAAAGTTCCAACACTTTACCCACCGGATCCTCTATACCTTTATGCTCCAAAAATGAAGCCACAAGCATAATAAGGGTACTTTTGGGTAGATGAAAATTTGTAATTAAACCATCTACAATTTTCCATCTGTATTTTCCAGGATAAATAAAAATATCAGTTTCAGCAGATAAAGACCTAAACTTATCGTTAAAATTTGATTCTAGCACCCTTACAGAAGTTGTTCCGACCGCAATAATTCTTTTATTCTCATCTACAGCACGATTTAAGCCAAAAGCAGTATCCTCAGGCATTTCAAACACCTCAGAATGCATGACATGATCCTCAAGTTTTTCAACATTAACTGGCAAAAAAGTCCCTCTTCCAACATGCAAAATCACCTCTTCAAATTGCACTCCTTTATTCCGTAGTTCCTCAAAAAGTTTTTCTGTAAAATGAAGGCCCGCAGTTGGAGCCGCCACACTTCCCTCTTCCTTTGCATAAATCGTCTGATAATCCTCAGGATTTTTAAGATCAGCCTTGATATAAGGAGGCACAGGAATTTTGCCAAAAGATTTTATTTTTTCAGCAACATTGGCGCCGGAAAACGAAACAACTCTCGTACCATCATCAAGAACATTCCGAACCTCGCCAAAAAAATGCTTATCAATCTCAAATTTTACGCCCAATTTAAAAAATTTCCCCGGCCTCACCAAGACCTGGTACGAATCATTATCCAATTTTTTTAAAAGAAATATCTCTTTTTTATCAAACAAAAAACGCGCAGGAATTACCTTAGAACGATTCAGTACCAAAACGTCATTCACATTCAAAAATTCGCCGATTTCAAAAAATTTCTTATGAAAAACTGCTCCAGTTGCCGTATTAAAAACCAATAAATTACAATTATCCCGGGGGACAGTAGGGGAGGTGGCAATATATTCTTCCGGAAGCTCAAAATCAAAATCACTAGTTTTCATATCAGGATTTCCAGTCAGTACTTCTATCAACTTCTTCAGGAGTTTCAACAGTAGAGTCGCGCTTAATAACAATCAAGGTCATATCATCATCCTGAACATGAGTTCCCATAAAGCTCGTCACATCTTGCGCAATATGATAATTCACACCTGCTGCCGAATACTGCGGCGCATACTCCACAACAGCCTTTTTCACACGTTCAAGACCATAAAGCTCACCAGCAGGATTTCTCGCCTCTGTAATACCATCGCTATACAAGACAATAAAATCGCCTTCTTCCAAAATAATCTCCTTCTCCTTCACAATTTTCGAATTATCAGGAACCATACCCAAAGCTGTTCCTCCGGACAAAATCGCCTCACACAAACCACTTCCTGCTCTATAAACTAAAATATGCTCATGACCGGCACCAACATAGGTCATCTTCTTTGTCTGGTGATCAAAACAAAGCATTACCATAGTCATAAACATTGCTTTCTTCACATGCCGCTTAATATAGCGATTAACATGAACAATAATGTCAAAAATCGACGGATAAACATCCGCAAAAACTGTAACTAAAGAATTTACCATTGTCATAATCAAACCGGCAGAAACTCCATGTCCAGTCACATCTCCAATATAGATATAACTTTTATCATTAACAGTAAAAATATTAAAGCTGTCACCTCCAAGTTCCGTTGCCGGCTTTGTTTTTGCCACAATTTTCAATCCATCAATTTTAGGACTTTCAGAAGGCAAAATATCTCTTTGCAATTGAGATGCCACATTAAGTTCACTGAGCATTCTTTCTCGGTCTTTTAAATCATAACTAACTTCACCAAGTCCCTTTGTCACCTGATTAAAAAAAAATGCCAAAACACCAATTTCATCCAGCCGTTTAGTATATATTCTTTTATACGGCTTTCCGGTCAAAAGAGCCTGCATCTGAAACAAAACAACCTTCAAAGGTTTAGCTACAGTAAAAAAATAAATCAAAGAAAAAATTAAAACATAGGCCAAAAAGAGATAAATCAGCATCTCTGAACTAAGTCTATCTTTAAAGTAAAATAAGACAGCGGAAATAAAAAGTGTAAAAACTGCTGAATACAAAAAGAATTTCCTCGCTATGGATTTAGAAAAAAAACTCATCCTTTCGAACTTAAAAATTCATCCAAATTCTTATAAAGAGGAATAATTTCACTAATTCCAATAGTTTCAAAAACATCTTTTACATTATGCTGCAAACCAATAATTATCAAACGCTTATCGTTTTTTATCAAATGAGCATGAATTTCCATTAGATAGCCAATGCCTTCACTGTTAATAAACTTCAAATTAGTAAAATCAAATATCAAATTTGTACCCTCAAAAGATTTAACCTCAGTATCAAGTTTTTCCCTAATCTCAGAGTGACCGGCTTTATCAAATTCACCATTAAATTTTACTATCTGATAATTTCTATCTAAAGAAAGGGCTTCAATTTGTAAATCTAAATTCTTCTGCATATTTTCAAATTAAGTTTTAATAAGTTTGTGAATTGATTCCACCTCATCATATTCTTCAATCAGCGAGTAAAGCCAGCTCAAAGTACTTAAACTGCGTTTTCCAAACTTTGCAAGCGGCTTCCCTTCATTTTCGATCACAATATTCTTTGCTTTCTCATAAACAATATACTTCATGATTCTATCAATATTTTTATAAATTCGCACGTCAACATTTTCCAGTAATTTTTTACACTCAAGCGAGAGTTTATGATCTGGAGAAAATAAAAACTCAACTAACACAGGAATTGCCTCAAAAACCCCCATTTTTGCTAAAGCAATAGCCGCATTCAACCTTATTTCAGAATCCGAAGAATTTAAAAACTCTAGACATATATTCCTCTTCTCCTTCAAATTCAACTGACCAACGATAAATAATGCCGAAATAACATCTTCTTTAACCAAAGATCGTACCAAAATATTCACGTGCGACATGGCCTCAGCCTTCATATCAGAAACTTTTCCTAAAGCAATAATTGCCGCAACCTTCTGCTGACTTGATTTCGAATTCAAATATGGATAAATGAAATGAACAATTGAGCTGTCACGATAATTCCCTAAAGCCATTATAGTATTAGCCTTAAGCTTTCCTTTCGACTTTTCAAGCACTTCAATCAAAAACTCAATCGCCGTAACCGTACTAAGCATCGAAAGCACAAGAACAACCTTAGAACGAATTTCCTCAACCCTTTCAGCCCTATACATCTTTTTAAGTCCTAAAATTAATTGATACTCCAAAAACAAATTTCCCTTAAGAATACTATTAAGATCCTTATAGATTAAAAGCGCAAGCAGTGCAGACTTACGAATTGTCGCATTATTTGAACTAAAACAATTGATTATATCCGGGATCGCCTCAACACTTTTAAGCTCACCAAAGCATTTTAAAATTCGAACCTTAATAGTTAAAGATTCAGATTTATCAAATAAAATCTTTCTCAAGGCTGGCAAAAAATTTCGATGACCCTTTTGCGCAAGAATATCAATTGCGTTAATTCTCATTTTCAAATCACCAATAGCGACTAAATCGTCCAAAGCCGCATTGGTATAACGATTTTGCTGAACATAAGTGACATAAAAAAGAAGCCCAACAAAAAGCAGAATTAAAATGTTAACAGAAAAAATGAGCTCTTTTCCAGCAAAAACTGTTTGTAGAAAAATCAAAACAAAAGTACCCAAAATCGCACCAATTGGTCGAACAATCCCTTCCAGAAACTCCCTGATATGCTCACGATAATGTTCTCTGATCGCATAATAACTACTATGATATGCATTGGTATGAATAACATTAGTAATAGTAAAATTATTCTTCGCCAAAACCGCAGTCGTAAAATTAAACATAAACAGCCAACCAAAAATACTCAAAAATGTCACTATTACATGCAGTAGCATACTACCGACAATTCCCAAATAATTAATCAGCCTGCTTCCCACAAACAACTGAACAATAAGAGCTGAGGCACTAAATAAAATAAACAAAGCTCCCAAATCATGAATAAAGGCATGTTCAAATCCACTGCCCGCCTGCAGAATTACCTGTGAAACATTTTGATAAACGGCTTTCGTATACTGAAATTCGACCAAATTCGCAATAAACCACTGAAGAAAAACAATTAGAAATAGTCCCTTTAGAAAAGATAGATGCTTCAAAGAAAAAAACTCCGACTTGAATTTTCCAAATACCGACAAAAGATTAAGAGAATGCTTTTTCTTATTCAAAATACTCACCTTCATATCCATCGCCCGAAAAGCAAACAAACAAGGCAAAATCAAAACCAAAAACCCAATCCATAGATAAATGAACTGAAAACTTTCAATAGAAGTGGCAAGCAATGTAATAATCAAACCGGCAAAAATACCGGCAATAGTCTCAGCCGCCTCAATCAGTGGAAAGGTACGTTCACTTTGAAGAGGGTTAAACATCTCTTCAATATAACCATCAAGCATAATCTTAAACTGCACCAAAAACACTGAAATCACTAAAATCAAGAATGAAAAAAACATCACCTCACTTCTAAAAGCAAAAAAATATGCCCATATTAAAAAGAAAATACTCGCAAAAATTGTAAAAATCATAATAGTATCCTTTCTGTATCGATCAAGGAAAAACGAAAAAACCAAACTACCCAAAATTGTGAAAATTCCATTTAAAATAAACAAATATGGCAAAAAAGAAATTCCATATTTAGCAACCATCATTGCTACAAGAACCGTCCAACCAAGAGCAAAACCTATCCGGTAAAGAAACCTAATCATCCAGGCAATAAAAATTCGCGGCCACTCATTTTCCTCAACATTAAAGACTCTATTTAAGAACGAAAGCTGCTTGATATACTGAAACATTAAGTTTGTTTTATTTTTGAATATATTATTATACAATAAAATCGCCTATTAATCAATTAATTAAGCCGCGCTTTTACAGTAAGATAACGGCATGAAAAGATTTTTCAGCCCAAGCAAATTCAAAAGCGCGGCCTTCCTTATCACCATAACTTCGTTTTTTAGTTACGCAATCGGACTTTTAAGAGACAGAATTATCGCTGTGAATTTCGGAACTACCTCTCAAACCGACATTTACAACGCCTCATTTTTAATTCCTGACAGTATATTCAATTTTTTCATCGCCTCAGCACTTGCAAGCGCTTTTTTACCAGTTTTCTCCCAATACCTAGACAAAGACAAAGAAGAAGCTCAAAAGATTGCAAATACCGTTTTAAATGGGGGAGTGATAATTATCCTATTCTTTTCAGCAGTAAGCTTTCTGCTAATGCCTCAATTGATTGAATTTCTCTTTCCAAATGTCAACACCGAAGGGCAAAAAGATATTATCCTTATGACGAAACTCATGCTGCCATCGGCAATTCTTTTTGCAATAAGCAACACATTGGGAAACATTTTAATGAGTCACAAGCATTTTTTTTCCTACGCTATCTCTCCAATTCTATACAACCTTGGAATCATTTTTGGAATTATTTTTCTACAAAATGAACTTGGCATTTACGCTGCCGCCGTTGGCGTTCTCTCAGGAGCAATACTTCATTGCATAATCCGCATTATTGACGCATTCTTTATTGATTACAAGTACACAACAAAAACAGATTTTAAAAGCCCAGGATTTTTAAAAATTATCAAATTAATGATCCCCAGATCCGCAGGTCTAATCGCCTGGCAGTTAAACCTCTACATTTTCACAATTGTCGGACTAAAATTAATCGAAGGAGGGATAAGCGCCTTCAATTTCGCCCGAAACATTCAAAGCTTCGCCGTAAGTCTTTTCGGAATTGCGCTTTCTACAGCCGTTTTTCCTTATCTTGCCTCAAATTCTTCCGAAGATAAGAAAGTAGACTTTACCAACTACTTTCAGACAACCCTAGAAAAAATCTTATTTTTCACCATCCCTTCTGCCATCGGACTAATGCTTCTTTCGACACCAATAATCGAACTACTGCTAAGCGGCGGAATTTTTCAAAAAGAATCAATCAAGCTCACATCATTAATTCTATTTTTCTTTGCCTTCTCGATTCCATTTGAAAGCATTACTCATTTGGTTTCTCGCAGCTTTTATGCAAAACAAAACACGATTACCCCTACAATCATAACCCTGGCTTCATTCAGCCTAATTGGAGCAATAACATACTTTATCGCTCCAAATTACGGCATAGAATGGTTTTCAATCGGTTTCTCGATCGGATTCATTCTACAAGTAATTTTATTACTAGTCTTCATCCGGCCTCACTTAAAAAATTTCAATACAAATGACTTTATCAAAAATCTCAGCAAAACAATTCTTGCAACAGGGATAATGGCAACCGCAATTCTAGTTTTACAGCCATTAGAAACAGTTATACCAGCAAAAATTGCTCATGTTTTAAGAATAATTATTCCGGGATCAGTATTTTTACTTACAGCCTACTTGTTAAGATCTCCAGAAATTCGAGCCTTAAAGCAGATAATCAGTAGAAATTAAAGCGGCCGATAACTTTCAAATCTTCTTCCAATTTTTCACAATGAAAGTCCAAAAGCTTTGGAGCGGAATCCAAATTTTTAACCCCAAAACCGCCCACTACAGGCAAAGAATCACGTCCTCCTAAAATCTTCGGTGCTATATAAAATATCACCTTATCCAGGAGCAGAGGATTTTTCAAAAAAGCATCATAAAAAGCTCCATGAACGCCAGAACCTCCTTCAACAAATACACTTTGAATACCCTTCTTAGCCAGAAACTTCAAAAGCGAGGCAATAGAAACGTCTTTTTTTCCAAAAGACTTAAACTCAATGCCAGCATTCGAAAATCTTTTTTTATCAAACTCATTCGCCAAGTCAGAAGTGGCAACAAAAACATTTTTATCCCTAAATACCTTCTTTTTCAAATTTAACTTCAAATTTTTATCTAAAATAATCCGTTTAGCACCTGCAAGTTCAGGATCATCAGAATCCACTGTCCCAAAACCAACCAAAACTGCATCACACAACAACCTTTCAGCTTTTGAATCCCTTCTAGACCCCTCATCCGTAATCCACTTTGATTGACGACTCCTATTTGCAATTTTTCCATCAAAACTCATTCCAGCCTTCAAAGTAACATATGGAAATCCAACAGAGTTAATTTTAATAAAAGGCTGATTTAAGTCACGAATTTTCAATTCCAGTTCACCAGTATAAATTTCCACATCAAGACCAGCAGCACGCAAAACTTCCAATCCCTTTCCAGAAACCTTAGAAAATGGATCAAGCATACCAACAACAACTTTCTTGATCCCCGATTTTAAAATTAAATCCGTACATGGAGGAGTTTTTCCATGATGACAACAAGGCTCCAATGTAACAAAAAGCGTACACCCACTTACGTTTACATCCTTCAATGCAACCACCTCTGCATGATCACCACCGGCCCTCATATGCCATCCCTCACCAACAATCCTCCCATTTTTAACAACAACCGCTCCAACACAGGGATTCGGGGAAGTTTTTCCAAACCCTTTTAAAGCAAGCTCATAAGCCCGCTCCATAAAAACATCTTTACTCATTCTAAAGATCTTTTAAGATATGACCCATTCTCGTTTTTTTCGTCTCAAGATAATCGCGATTTTCTTCGTGAGCTTTAATTTCAATTGCTACCCGCTCTTTGACATTTAAGCCAAAACCCTCAAGTCCAACAATTTTTGTCGGATTATTTGTCATCAAACGAATATCTTTAATACCCAGGTCAACCAAAATCTGTGCACCAATTCCATAAGTCCGCAAATCCGGAGAAAAACCCAATTTCACATTGGCATCAACCGTATCGTATCCTTCCTTACGCTGTAGCTCATAAGCTCGTATTTTATTCACCAAGCCAATCCCTCGCCCCTCCTGCCTCATATAAAGCAAAACTCCAGCTCCTTCTTCAGCAATTTTCTTTAATGCTCCATCAAGTTGAGCCTTACAATCACATTTCATCGAACTAAAAACTTCCCCCGTCAGACACTCACTATGCACTCTTAACAAAACCGGTTTATTTTTTTCAATTTCGCCTTTTATCAAAACAATATGCTCAGCTCCATCAACCTCACTTTTATAAATCCTCATTTCAAAATCCCCATACTCCGTAGGCAAAATGGTTTCTGCAACAATTTTCACCAATTTATCGCGAGTACTTCGATAGTTTATCAAATCTTTAATCGTGATAATTTTCAGCTTATGCTTCTCAGCAAATTCCATCAACTCATCTCTTCTCATCATCTCACCATCTTCCTTCGCAATTTCACAAATCACGCCGGCAGGGGATAAACCTGACAACTTTGCCAAATCAACTGCCGCCTCAGTATGTCCTGCTCTAACCAAAACACCACCCTTTTTCGCCCGTAAAGGAAAAAGATGCCCTGGTCGTGCAAAATCTTCACCCGTAGAAGTATAATCTGCAATCGCTTTAATAGTCACCGCTCTATCGGAAGCAGAAATCCCTGTAGAAGTACCATGCTTATAATCTACTGAAACAGTAAAATTACAACGATTAGATTCTGTATTATCATCAACCATCAGATTAAAGCCTAAACGATAAGCAATATCCTCATCGACTGGCACACAAATAAGGCCACGTCCTTCTTTAGCCATGAAATTTACTGCTTCGGGAGTGATTTTTTCCGCTGCCATCATTAAGTCCCCCTCATTCTCACGATCTTCATCATCGAGAATAACAATCATATGACCGCTTTTAATAGCGGTAATTGACTCTTCAATAGTATTAAATTTTGTCATTTAGCGAAAATTAAATCGCAAAACGCTTAAACTCCTTAACAACAGCATTTGCCTCTTTAAGAAGAGCTTCAACCATTTTGTCCGGATCCTTAACAAAGGGTTGTGTAAGAAGTGCATTTTCCTCACGGAACTTCTTTTCCTTACCCATCATAATTTTCTCAATCATCTCTGCCGGCTTACCTTCTTGCTTTAATTGATCAGCCCAAATCTCTTTTTCCTTATCAACCAATTCCTGAGCCACTTCAGATGGAGACAACACTTGCGGACTTGTCGCAGCAGCATGCATCGCCAAATCTTTTGCAAGCTCGATATTTCCTCCACTCAAAGCCACAACCACACCAATTTTCTTATTTGAATGAACATAACTTCCCACACTATCTCCTTCAAGTAGAACCATATCTGCAATTTGAATATTTTCTCCTAAACGTAAAACAGCCTCTTTCACCTCTGGAAGATCACGATCAGTTTCTTTAATTTCCCCCTTTAGCAACTTGTCAGCAATAGACTCGGCCAAACCTTGATAATCTTCCCCCATAGCAACGAAATCGGTCTCACACCGTAGTTCTACCATTGCAATTTTATTTCCCTCAGCCTTCACAGCAATAGCCCCCTGACCGGTTGTTCTCGAAGAATTATCTACAGCTTTTGCTTCACCTTTTTTCCTTAACAGTTCAATCGCCTTGCCACTATCACCGCCGCTTTCTTCCAAAGCCTTTTTACAAGCCATCATCGAAACCCCAGTTTTCTCACGAAGATCTTTAATCTGATCAATTGTAACTGACATATTTTGTTAGTTTAAAAAATAATTTATATTTGTGGGTTTTCCGGACTTTTTCCCGTCAACAAAGTGTAAAGATAGTATTCAGGAATCTTTTCCGCCAGATTTCCCAGTACTGGTATTCTAGTCATAGTATTTTTATATGCAACCACAATTCCCACTCCGTGGAAGAATAATACCACACCCCACATCATCAAGCTTAATTCCTGGCTAAAAAGTGCGACAATAATTGTGAAAAACCAAAACCCAAAAAGTACCAGTCCCTGCCTTGCATGAAAAAGGCAAAGCTTACTATTTACCATCTATACTGAAGCTAAAACACAAATAACAAGATTGAAAACAGGAACGTAACAAGAAACTGCCCACTTGCGCTCAGATGAAAGACTTAAAACCTCATCCATTTACAATTTATTTACGTGCGCTTTTTACAGCTGTACCGACTTTATTTATGAAATACTCCAAAGATTTAACCGCATCATCATTACCTGGAATTGGAAAATCTACAGAAGTAGGATCAGCATTTGTATCTGTAATACCTACAACCGGAATACCTAGCTTCTTAGACTCTTCAACAGCAATCTGATCTTTAACGACATCAAGAACGAAAACTGCATCAGGAAGATCCGCAAGACTCTGAACACCTCCAAGAGAAGTCTCAAGCTTATCTATAACCTTTTTCAACTTTGAAGCTTCCTTTTTTGTATATTTTGAAAATTCACCAGTAGACTCTTCGTTTTTAAGATCAGCCAAATATTTAGTTCTCATCTTAATAGTCGCAAAATTCGTCAACAAACCAGGTATCCACTTTGAAACAACATATGGCATACCGCATTCTTCAGCAGCCTTGATCAACAAATGTTTAGACTGAGGCTTTGTACTAACAAATAAAATCGTTCTCCCCTCACTAGCTAATTTCGAAAGAAATTTCAAAGCGTTTTCAAGATATTCCGCAGTTTTTTCAAGATTAATCACATGAATCCCCTCAAGTTCTCCATAAAGGAACTTTTTCATTCTTGGATCCCATTTACGACTTCTATGACCGATATGAACGGCACTTTCAAACATTTCTTTGATTGCTATTTTACTCATA